>Ga0153920_1000174_pt1 | contig 25367 bp, 25 predicted proteins | sample TSNJ004MetaG_FD_104713 | JGI IMG/M metagenome (GOLD analysis project Ga0153920, IMG submission 104713) | Attine ant fungus gardens microbial communities from New Jersey, USA - TSNJ004 MetaG | ecosystem: Host-associated > Fungi > Mycelium > Unclassified | place: USA: New Jersey, Brendon T. Byrne...
AAACATAGTCACTTTATCTGACTCCCTCAACTCCATCAGTTTTCCACAATTGCAACATGTACGGGGACTTGTTTGAGCGTGCCGCGGACACCTCCGATGATGTGTATCATGGAACCAATTCAACAGCATGGGAGCTATTGACCATGTATAACTGTGTCTTGGCGATTGTCGCTCCCACCAACTTGGATACTGGAGGCCATGAACGAGCAAAAATTGACACAGTCAAAAGCTATGTTGTTTCAGTTCCGCCCTCTTCAGTTGATGACCCATTTCTTTACGACGTCGACACCGCCAATTTCGGGATGAAGTAAAATACTAGCCAGCCAATATTGCAATAGTCGACGACGCCTATCGAGGAAAGCAGGGCGGAAACGGGCAAGAGGATTTTTGGCGGGTAGTGGCGGAATTGAAGGCACGAGGTGTCGCTGAACAAGTCAGAATAAACGGGAAAGGACAACAAGAGATGATCACACACCGGCAGACTTCTCCGAAGGGTATCATCGAGTTCGACAAAAGACGTGTACCGTTTGAGAGCGTGGATGGTTGTCCTCTGCTTGTGTACGAGTTGGTAATACATGGTGGTCAGAGAATAGAACTGGCCTCTTTGGTGGTGATAACACAATCGTATACTAGAAGACCCAAAAAAGGAAAATTAGCTAAAACGAAGGTCGAAAAAGGACATACCGATGTAAGCGCTGCTGCTACCGTGGGCAGCAGCTTGTAAACTCTTCTTTACACCGGCGCCTGCAGGCGGTGCATCACCAACGCAAGACCATCCTGTAATACAAACATCTTGAGCAAAAGACATTGATCTTGATAGACCAGTGTTATCTGCAATGAATATATCACTTGATAAGATAGAAGGCGGAGGAGGGGAGGAGATTCTACGAAGCCTCCAACGATCAGGCGAGGGAGCCTGATAACTAATTCAGCATCCAAGAGAATGAAGGACGATATTTGGATGATTCACAGGAGGAAGCTCCAATTTTGCCGTCCTTCGTAATTCGTCATAAAGCTGTGCTTCTTCCTCTATGTCAATACCACTCAGACCAGCAGTTGATGGAGGAACGAGTTCAAGTTTTGCGGTAGAGTGAGAAAACGGATGAATTGGGGCACTCTCAGGTTCGGGGAATGGGGTGGGAGATGGTGATTCATGGTCATTGAGTCCTTTGTTCGGAGGTATTTGTATTTGAAGTTTAGACGACTTGGTCGTAGTAGTATTAGACGATAAAGGACGTGTGGGGAAACCAGCTTCGGCAGCTAGGAAAAAAAAATCAGTTCGCAGCAACGGACGAACTATGAGGATGCATAACAATACCGGAGATGTGATGAAACATGCTTAATCGAAAAATATGACATAAGCACGAATAAAAGCATCTGAAACATCATCATGTGCCTTTCAATCGTATTTTATATATAATATGTTCGAGTCCATCGCTAACGAAATAACCACACCTCTGGGCTGGTTATGCCCCTCTACTATCTAGAGGACAATGAAAGTATTCGCATTCGAAACTTCTGTGACCGCGGAGGTGTGCTCCTTGATCGTGTTTCCTCTAACACTGTTCCTCAGCGAATAGAAGTCATTCTCATCCCCAACCAACCAACGAGCATTGAACATCTTATCCAATTCACTCGTGGCATGCTTTCAAATTCTCTTTTCTACTCTCAGTCCACCTCATTTCATTACGTCGCTCGAATCGACTGGTTGCTATTGCAAAATCAATATCAAACTATCAACAATCTCATCGATTCGCTTTCCTACGGCCATAATCTCAGCTACCGTCTCGCTTTCACTAACATGATTCCCGGACATCAAGGATCCCAAAATGCTGAATTGGGTATCACCTTAATTGGGGGAACACCTAGTGCCTCTGGAATGATAGGCTTGACCCTGCCTGAATTCCCTCTAGCCTTTTGTGAATAAACGGATCAAAGCTCCATACTACGTCCTCTGTGGAATGGAGACCATTACCGTGATATAATTTATTTTGTTGGCAATCTTCTGGTAGTAATAGATGCTCGGTACTCAGAGTTGATGCCATGGATCAATTCTTGTTGTAGGAAATAAATATGTTGAGGTTTGTGCCTGAAGAAACGAACACAATAAATGTAGTGATCTTACATCTGGGAATCTGTAGAAACATGGATAAGGGAATAACACCCTAAAGCAAAGCAACTCAACAAGAGAGTGACCCAGACAGGAATCAAACCTCTGACCTAAATTAACTAGCCCATATGCTCTACCACTGAGCTACCAGACTGTTAACGGCCCACAGCATGCTCCAGGATAAGCTCCGACTGTTTGCAACCGAGGAGCTGGTTGTCGAAGGGTGCAACTCGAGACCGGTTTTGGGATTTCTTCAATAGCCGGGACCACAGTTAGTTTGATTTTTGTCTTCATTTCATCACGAAAATTTTCCTATTAGTCATCGTAACAATTTTCGTAGCCATATATAACTGTACTCACCATTCTGCTGAAGTTCGACTCACTTCGTTCAGACTTCAGGTGTGTATCTGGTAGATTTTATCATTAATATATTGACTCACTTCGTTCGGACTTCAGGCACTTGCCTGTTAATTGTTGAGCTTCAACCGCGCACTATCTTTATTGCCCTGCCTCCTCTGAGACTGGTGGTCTGACAAGTTTTTTAAAGCACATTTCTCCCAGACAAATATTCAAGATTTGCACCACACTCCTCGATCCTGCCATGGAAAGCCATTCATTCAGATTTTTTTGCCCATTCTGCATAATTTGTTCACCCGCAGTCTTCCAGTTCCTCGTTGTCGGCTTATTTCCCTACTATCATCAAGTTGATGCTCATTGTTTGTCTCTTATTTACACTTGTTGTCTTTTCACTGATAAGCTATCGATGGACCTTGTTTAGACCCGCTGTGTGTACTGCACTTGCTCACATTACAACACTGCTGACAGATCCAAGTCATCAAATTATCGCTTGACTGGCTGTCAAACATTTTTCCATGCGGCTTCTCTAACCAAACTTCTTATACGCGCGTATGGCGTCTTGTTACAGGGTCTGTAATACTGAATCAATCACGCTTGTGTACGCCTCGTAGATGCTGTATACAATCTTGAAGCCAAGGTGTGGACACTCTATTCCTTCTCACTGGCCCTCTGACCGGTACCTAAGAGTGCTGCACATTAAATGGATCAAACGGGCTACCATCAGCGGCTCCCAGTCCTACAAAACGTTATCACGACACCACCTACGAGTCCGCCTCCCAAGTACATGGCTTATCCCAGTCCATCTGCAATCACTTCACAGCCAACTCCATCTGTGACTACACTGGCAGCTCGTTATCCTTCGTTCGGTGTCGCACCGTATTACGACTACTACGTGTAGCCACCACTCTCGCGCATAGTTATATACACACCCTAATTTGATCATCCTTTTGGTCAGTCAATACCATCTCTACCTGCCCATCCAAGTTAATACAGATGTCCAGGATACTCATTACCTACCCCAATACCTCAGACTTCGTTTACTGCGAGCGTTTCATCGCCTTTTAGCACTCCGGCCGCTATTCTGCCTATGTCAACTCCAGACTCTTCTCAGGAGTAAACCTCTACAACGGCGACTTTGCCATCTCGAATTCCATCGCCAGTAATTTCACAATCGTAAACCTTATGTACACCAACATCGGCTTCCTTCAATGTATGCGCGTTATCTGCCTCCATTAACTGTATGCGCACTTTATGATCCTTATCCAACACCTCCCCTTGATCAATCACCCCTTCCATCATCATTGTCGCCTCAACACTACTCTTACCCGGGCAGGGTATCCCCATTATATTCCGCCTCCGCTACAGCAGGTTCCTCTTCAAATCTACCCACATCCTGGTCGAGTTTGTTCGTATAATAGATGAGACAGCAGACATGGTACGTCGAGTCGTACTGGAACATGTAAAACAGTGATGTATGATTGATAAACGTACTTCAGCTGGCTATCTCTTGTTATCAATCTCGTTGTCTTCAACAGGCTATGGTAACAATGCTTCAGTGAGTATCTATCTACTTCTCGAGCTATATCTGTCTTCATTGATAATCCACGCTCTCAGACTATGCTGTGGATGCTCTTGGACGGGAGGAAGTTTGTATGTTTGATTTGGTTTCAACTCTCATACTCCGCAGATGGCAGATAATTGATGCTTATTATCCTGACTGTCAATAACAACACCTGCTAATTCCATCTCTCCAGGGGCATTCGCCCATTTATCTCGCCATATTTAGGGAATCTGTGTTGATGGTGATTATCCGACGTCCTCCACCATCATCTCTGATCGGGCGAACCTTCGCAAGCGCAGCAGCATTTTGGCTCATATTTTTTGCAAATCAAGGTTGTGATTCTATTGCCAGTTCCTTGGTAATGATCATCGTACTGGCCAGATACAAAAATGTGATGGAGGTTGTTAAACGTCGAAAGTTGATGGAGGTAAATATGGCTTTCCGAAGGCAGCACTTCGGAAAGCTAGATGGTCTATCTCTTCCCCCTAGTGTCATCGACCTCTTCCTAATTGCTGCGTTTGCTACCCTCTATGACCGTCTCACATTACCTGAGTCAACAGTGAATTCTTTATTTTAACCCTATTTTATATCCTACTCACCCTCCAATGATTGTATTTTTCAAAGTGTGATATGATAATAAGTACACATTCCACTTTACATGAAGAAGCATTAGAAATCATCTAGTTTTCCGACCACCTCTGTCCAAGCAAGCGGTCCTCGATGAGCAGGCTCAACGGAACCAGTGTTGTCTTGACCAATGTCATCCTCCTCTTCGACAGCATTTGCGTGACGACGCGTAAATTCAGATCTTGATTGACCCATTCACCACTACTTTGCATGCTCAAGCGACTCGCAGTAGCAGCAATGTAGCTGATATCGTTCTGGGACCCCAGTTTTGTCTGAGGATGAGAAAGAAATCGGCATAGGATTGCGTGGTAGGGGCAAACCACGGATCACATAAAGCCTCCTGAGCGATGGGATGATGGAGTGAATCGAGGACGGCGAGACGTCAGATGAAGGGCTCGGCTTGATTGGAAACGGGTTCCAGTACGGACTCCGAAATTTGATTTTGGGTTCGCGTTCTGCTCGGCGTGGTGTTTTCGGCATCAAAAGATAACCGCAGAGGAGAACGTAGGTGATGATGGCTGTGCAAAGAGATGACAATGAACTTGTGTTTAGTCCATGTATGCGTGTCGAAGCGATCAAACGTGTGGACCAGTTTTTGGTGACCGGTGTTCTTGATAACTTCTCGGACGGCATAGATGGAAGAGCGGGCGAGAGAGGTGAGTTTCTCGTCGGGAGGATACAGGAGTTTTTCTCTGTGAAGAGATCAACAAAGCGAGGTCACGGGTGGGAAATGGACTTGCATGCCAATGTCGACGATGACAATATCATTGTCGAGATCGTTGGAGTGATAGCGGATGTTCTCGAGTCTTTCAAATAGGTGAAGGGAGGTGAGGTGAGAGAGAGGAAAGCAAGCGTACACGAGGTCTCTGTGGACGGTGCCATGGTGATGGAGGTAGTCTCCGGCATCGAGGATGACGGTGACGGCGTCATGCAAAACTCAAAGCCTTCATAAAACTTGACCTGAAAGGATGAGCTGGGAGACAAGCAGAGCACAAGAAGAGAGACAGGCGAGTCTGAGGCCCAGAGAAGTGGTGAGAAAAAATCACCAAAAAAGTGCCTCGTGTCGCGGTGGCTGTGACATACAAAGATAGGAACGTGGGTAGACGCTTCAAGTAGTGAGAGGAAAATCCTGGAAATGTGTTGTCTGGATGTAAGAAAAGCAGTAGAGGCTTCCAAAGATGTGATTTATCAGACATCTTACTTCTCGAAGACAATCATGATGAACATTACACCGCCCAAGTACCCGCTGATTGACATAGAACCAATATCCCAAATAGCGTTCTCTGAAGCTTGAGAGCTTGCAGATCCTGTATATCACCAGATGTCAACTGGATTGCAAAGCCTGGAGCATAATGTAAGCCACAGCCGAGTTTCTTCAGCTATCATAATTTTCCCCACCCATTGTGAAAGTTGTGAGGCTAGAACAGTCCATCAGCGTCAACTGCCAAGTTTCATCACAGCTGCAATGTACTGATAAAATTGGAGTGAGAATATCAGATTTTTGACCTTGATCAGATCTATTGGCCTGCGGGCAACCAAATAGAGCATTTGTCTAATAACACCAATTGATATATAGTCGAGCCATTTTCATCGAGTTTTGTACAAAATACCTCCCTCCTATCCCAATGGGTGATCAGTATGGACTAACACCACAAGACTACGCTGATAACCTGAAGAAACTATCAAGTGAACGTTACAGCCAAGGTATGCTAGTTCTTATTCTACCGTTCCCGAAACAATTGCTGAAGAATTTTCAAGTCATTGTTGCTACTTTGATGGTGTATGATTTGATTTATCACATTCCTCAACAGGTGAGACTTTTCATTTGTAAACAGCGATTTCACATATCTTTTCTCTCCTAGGTTCAGTACCTCCATATGCATGTTTCCCATTTCATGGCCGACTATTGCTACTGACATATGCAAACTCAGGAGGAAATGGTCAAAACGGCATGTCATCTATTTTTCTATCCTTATCATTAACTGGGCAGGCATGATGTATATGTGACTACCTTACTTTATTGAATGAGACAACTGATCCAAATTTTCAGAATCCGTTCATATGGTATAAGGAATTATCTGACATAGATCAAATGCATGTTAATGACAATTTCACCAGATGACAATAAAGCCTGGGCATCAAGATCAGTAAGACACTACTTCCAATTCATCCTTGATATATTCATTGACTAGGATGTCTTAGTGGTATAGGTTAAACATATTTGCTGCTCAATCTGACCTACCCCTTTGCCAGGTGTATATTCGGTTTTGCACTAGTTCTCGAGTGAGTTTCATGATGACTCGTAAGGACTGGGGCAGCTGATGTCAATAGAATCATAATGTTATTCAACGCATTGGTAGTGAAGAGTCTGTTGGTCCTGCGCCTTCGAGCGATTTGGAACAAGAATTTCATTGGTAAGAGAGCTAGATAAATGTGCTAATGGAGTCATGATATTATTTCTTTTTTAATTCTAGTCACATTAATTCTATATTTCATGACGGCAGGTATGCGTTGTAGGATTTAATTTATAATTGATAGAGGTGACTGATGGTCAAAATCAGCTGAGATCCTCGTATGCTTTAAAAAAGGTACTATACGTAACCCACCAACTGATCATATTTTCCAGATTGCAATGTCTGTGATGGTAGTTGAAGTGTATGACGAATCAGTTTCCAGAATACTCTTCCCTCTACATGGCTGCTTGGTGATTTCAACATATCCTCTTATATATAACAGTCTTAGCATTGCCTTGTAGTACGTGTTCAACATATCTTATTATGTGAACCTAGGTGTTTCTTCTCACACAAAAAAAGCATTATCAGGATGACAACAACAGCAATTGAAGTCCTCCTGACCTTTATCAGATTTACCATGACATACAAAACACAGAGGGTTTTTGGTGATGGAATATGCAGCTGTATTATTTACATGCAAACCTCCACTCGTCTATTGTATGTGTTTTACCGCGATGGAACCTTGTTATTTATACCGTGAGTCCAAAACTAGATATAATTGATCTAACTGATGACCTATCTATTCAGTATCTTGGGTGAGCCTAGACCATAGAACGAGCGGGCCAGAACTCATTCTCTTCAAAGTCCTCTCAAGCCTGGAAGTCACTTCTCTCTTTCTAAATTTACCTTATTTTATTCTCGAGATCCTAGCCTAGTATGTTGTTATTGTTGCCAGTTCTCCCCATACTGACCCTAATAATTAGCTCTTCATGTTTCATTTATCCCTTCATTGTAAGTAAAATCACTCTTCCTTGGATCTATATCATAGCGCTCATTCATGTTTTACTCAGGTGTCGCGGTTGATACTCAATCTGCTGGAAGCAAATTGTCCTTTGGACGAAAGTATAGATTCTGGGACAATGGAGACTTTAAGGTTCTGTAATACAGAGTCCAATAGGGATACTGAAGCAGGTATTTTGCAGGTTGATGAATATGACATTTAGTGCCGTTCATCCCAGTATATGATGTTGGATTCAGATGGCGTGAAAACCATTGTTTGGTCTGCTTATCTTTTACCATATGATCAGTGAGTTGTGGTGAATCAAGCAAGACAGTTGATACCAACAAATCGGAGAGGTACACAACACAATCCTGGACGACAATGGCTCGAGGAATCTGTTCGAGTCAAAACGAGATAATGCACTAGTTATATTTTCGTAGTTGAGGATAAACTAAGAATGGATATCTACACCACCGACAATTCATCTAACAGGGATATTGTGTCTTACACGTCTTGTTCTCTGTAGCAGTCATGAGTAAGAAAATCATTGATAGGGATCGAGAAAAGCATGGCTTTTGGTCCACTTTTTGGTGCCTTTTCTACTTTGCTTCTCCATGAAATGAAGGGTCGTGACGCAGATGTTTTTATCACTCAAGAAACTAAAGGAGTGTGGAAATAAGAAATTAGTTCAGACCTCATCTCTCTGTCAGGATGATGTAGGTCACATGTTATGGCCATTCTTCTGCAGACATTGCCTGCATCTCATGTCCCCTGCCTAAGAGTAAAACCCTGATGTAGGTGCTTGACTGATGGTTGATGTCACTGGACATCAAACAAAAAAATCCATTATCAAGAAAGTTTGTAATTATCAAGCAAATTTGTATATAAATTGTCACCTTGAGACATGTTACAGCATCAGAGACCATTCTCAAAGCTCAGATCAGCATTATTCTAGAATTAGACAGACTATGTAGCAGCATCTATGCAAAGTCGACTTGACTACGTAAAGATACATCTACATGCGGCACCTACAAGGTAGACTAGAAATTGCAGCAAGTAGGCAAGGGTCCAGTACAAAAGTACAACAAATATAAATCTTGATCAGTCAACTATTCCTCCAGAATTGAATTGGCAGCGCAAGAATGCAATATCATTTTGATAAACGAAAATGAAAGGGCCATCAATTGATGAAAAGATGGTAATTGTTGAAAAATGGCCAAGAACATGGCAAACGAAGAAATGGAACCATGGAAATCAATTCTCGATCAGTGGCATATATGTTCTGGTTATAGACGCATCTCAAAGTGGTCTGCAGTGTGAAATGTAAACTTGAGATGCGCTATCAACAAGGTAGTAACAAACGGACTAAACTGTTACGAAAAGTAAATCTGAGTTGATCTTTGCCTCAATCACTTCCAAATCACTCAGATTACCTCAGAAAACTTAACATGGAATTCACTCACACAACACTGAAATTGCCGAAGTACAGACTTGAGGGCCATTGATAAACATAAGAAGAAACAGACATGTAAATAGGAAATTAAAACACTTATCGAGGTGCCAAGCATGAGAAAAATTGACTGAGGGGAAAGTTTTTACAATGGCACGGAGCTCGAATTACTAATCCTTCACATATTGGTCTATCGAGGACCAGCATGCTGGAGTTGGGGACACAACCAAGTGTGATGGATAGTATACATTGTGTTTGTAAAATTCCCATATATCACATAGCGATTGCAACGTGGCTTTTAGTCCATTCCTGTGCCTATTTTAGACCACCTCATATGCAGTCACATCACATTTAGGCACGCCTATTGGCAAGCTCACTGCCACTGATCGAGGAATGATCTTCATAGTTTGCACTTTGTTCTGTTCCTGGAAAACAAAGTATTTGAAGTGATCGATCAACAAAGCTTTGTCGTGACCTTGCCTTAATTCTCTCTAGCACTTTATGGATAAAAGTTCCATACCAGATGCAGAATGAAAAATATAATATTTTTTTGGCAATCTTCTGGTAGTGATAAATGCTCTGTCCTCAGAGTTGTTATCATATATCATGGGGATACAGAAGTAATATTTATTGTAGTACATGAGGTTCGTGTCTGAAGAGTAAAAACACGCACAAGATCAAGATTTTACACCTGGGGATCGCTACAAGAATCATATTTATCCCAGACTAAAATCCGAGATTTGCACTTCACTCCTAAATTATCTCATTGGAAGCCATTCCTCACTATTTTTTTTACACTTTGTTTCCCGTTCCTCGATCGCTGTCGGCTTATTTCCCGGCTATCATCAAGTTGATGCTGATTTGTCTCTTATTTATACTTGTTGTCTTTTCACTGATAAGCTATCGATGGCTCTTGCTTAGACCTGCTGTGTGTGCTGCACTTGCTCACACTGCTGACAAATTCAAGTCATCAAATTATCGCTTGATTGGCTAGTAAAAATTCTTTTATGCAGCATCTCCAACCAAACTTTTTATGCGCGCATATGGGCATCTTGCTGTGAGGTGACTTCTGCTATACAATCTTCAATCTTGAAGATGATGATGTGGATGGATACTTGATCTCTTTCACTGACCCTCTGACCGTGCGACGTGAAGTTCCGTGTCCAAGCAGATCAAATGGGCTACCTTGCAAGCATCAACGTGATTCTTCACATGTTTCCCAGTCCCTACAGGACGCTACTACGACACCAACTGCGACTCTGAAGCTCGGGTACCTCCCAAATAGTCCACTTATCCCAGTCCGTCTGCATTTACTTCACTGCCAACTCCAATTGTGACTATAACCTTATCCTCCGCTCAGTGCTGTGCCGTACTACGACCACGTGTAGCCACCACTCTTGCGCATAGCCATATACCCTCCCTAATCTGGTCATCCTCCTGGTCAGTCAATACCATCTCTACCTGCCCATTCAGGTCAATACAGATGTCCAGGATACTCATCACCTACCACAATACCTCAGGCATCGTCGACTGCAAGAGTTTCGTCGCCTTCGAGCACTCCAGCCACTATTCTGCCTATGTCAACTCCAGATCCTTCTCAGGAGCAGACCTCTACAACAACGATCTCGCCATCTCGAAGTCGATCGCTAGTAATTTTGCAATCATAAGTGCAATCACAAATAGGGTATCTTCCTCATGTATACTCATGTACACCAACCTCATGCGCCATCGGCTTCCTTCAATGTATGCGCGTCATCTGCCCCCGCCATGATAATTTGCGGATAATACCTGGCACATATTGACCGCATGGAAGTACAGTTCAAAGGACCTGGATATGGTTGTCTGTCTCGTGGATCCTTGTTCTAATCTCTCTTGATTCCTAATGAATCCCTAAACAGGTCGCAATCGTCGCTTACAGAAAACCTAACACCTTCGAATTTTTTCTCATATGAAGAGCGATTTCATTTCAAACGTACTTGAGTCTGTTTATGTTTGATATCTGGACAGTATTTCAGACAGAAGATAAAGATGAGAGGACATGGAAAAGAGGTGCATTTGGCGACGAAATTAGTGTTTATGTGTTACCGGACAGGAGCAGCTACACTTGATCATATTGAAGGAAGATGTGAGTTCTTTTCATCGATTCCTAGAGTGTGGCATATGAAAATTTGATTTCTTACATAGATGAGCGGACTGTGTAGATGAGATGATTGTATTCACTGTACGTTGTCATTCTTACCCTCGTGCTCACGTACTCACAGTGTCTCTTTCTTTGATATCCAGTAATCAGGCAACAGCAATTTCTTTATCTCATATCATGGTAAGAGCTTGATTCTGGTGAGAGATGAGAGTGTATTGGCAAATGAAAAAGACATCTGCCCATGCTGTTGGCAAAGGATCTGGGAAAGAATAAATACTGCAGATTTGGGAAACACTTTGTCTTTTTCAGTTTAAGGCTCTTCTTCTCTCTTCAATTGTCGACCTTGCTGTCATATAAATATTCGAATTATCTATCGCGTAAGTTAAGGATCGATGTCAAGTACTGCATTATCATCCTCCTTGCATAGGTTCTCTAACCTAATGACTTCGATGGTAATAACATGGACTGTGGCTTTTATTTGGTTGGATGGTTGATTCAAGTGATGCTCACTTTCGGCGAAAATACATTTCCTGGTTCCAACTGTGGCCCAAGTTCAAGGGCACGTCACCCCTTCGATCCCATGAGAGGCAGTACAGGGACGCAAGCTCAGGTGAATTGTTTCAAGTCATCAGTACCACTGTCTGCCCTCCAATCTACCCAGGTGGGAAAGGACAAGAGAATGAAAAATATGATGGATTCTATCGGGTGAGTTCTAAAAGAATCTGGCAGTGCTTTGAGAATAAACTGACTAATTGAGAGGAATAGCACTTATGATGACTCCCACATTAACAGCTTTGTCATGCTTCTAACATGTCTACATTCCTACACGTTGCAGCTCACGAGGAAGTGGTAGCTGCTTCCATGAACGGTAGCACTAAGGGGGCACAATACTTGGGGTAGCAGAGGCTGGAGGGCTTTAGGTAGCAATATGTCAGCACGCCTGTAGCGTAAAACTCACTTGTTAAGTGGAAGATGCCTTATCCGCATCAGAATGCACTCTCGACCCCTTTGCAGGAGGCTGATATTCTCCATCTTTTGACCCAAAATCAGGACCATCCCTAACATCATTGTTTCATGTGTCAACTTCTGCGTCTGCTCATAATCGGTATCTTATCTCCGACCTCAGGTATTGCGGCATAATTAGGGTCGAGTTTTACGTCTTTGTGGTCTGGATAACCACCTCGGAGGTTGTCTTGGCTTTTGGTAGTGCCATTCTTATGCAGGAAACATGGACGATGGAGGCAAGGTGACGAGAGGACATGCGCTGATACATATCTCATATGTCCTAGGTCTTGTATGATGGTAGCTGACGTGGCAAGAATCTTGTTCCCAGAGAAAACAAACTAACCTGCAGACGTCTTGTCACAATGTAACCGTTGTATTTCCAGCCTTGCAGAATCAACAGCCATGTCCAGTCGCAGCAGGGACCCAGCTAACCCTCATGTACAATTGATCCCCAAGACATTGGCATGCACCATTAGCAGCCCATATTATGACCATGGCCACTGCGCTCTCACCTCTTGCTGCTGCTTTGCGTATGTGAGTGACCGCATGTGAATTCTCGTAGTTATTTGTGTGAATTGTGAGCTCTACCTTGTCGTCCTTAGTTACACGATTCTGGTCCACATAGGGCCGTCATTTCAATGGATCACCCGCACGGAACTCAGCAATAGTGGTTACGGCTCTTCTCAAGGCGGATGATCAGATTTAAGACATCCCAGCTGATACATGTTCCTCTTCCGTCCACAAATACCCAAATACCAAGTCTCCAGTCGGCTTAAAATGCTAGGTGGGACATTATCCTAGCCATCACGTTCATGAGTAAGTGTATTATCCTCTATCGTTCTCACACATGTCCGTGATGACATTCAGTATTCAGCAAAGGAGATTTTCGACATTGTGCGTATAGACGTTTGAAGATACACACGTTGTACGCATCGTATGTCGTTGGTTGTACCATAGCTAAATTCATATTTGATCCGATTTTAATACCGACATATGTTGACTTTGTTCTTTCGTGATGAATATGAACATATGCTTTTCCTTTCATAAACAGGAACAGTCTGCACAAATGAAAAAGAGCTACTGGGACTCCTCATGTAGACCGAGGCGAGAAGATACGATCGAAGACAATGCTTTAAAAATAACGGATGCAGTACGGCAATAATGGCTTCCAGATAAAACAATTTGCTCCCACCCGTGCTCTTCACATGCCCAGACGCTGATTGTCAGGTTCCCACCCAGTTCAGGTCATGAGGCTGTGTCACAATCTTGTCCATTCTATCATCCTGTACTCACAGCGTTTCTTCCTACTCACTCTAGTTCAAACAATGGCCACACAAGCTGAACGTGTTATGGCACGAACTATCCGACTTCTTGGTAAGTATAACTCTGTTCATCCATCAGTAGGCTTAATTGCACTCAGGATTTATCGGAAGACTGGATGATACAATTTCACGTCCACTCATTATCAGCTGCAAGACCGATACTCCTTCCCAAAATATCAAGAAAAAATTTGACAATAAAAATAGAGGGGAACAGAGTCTGGAGCTGACCCAAGGATGGTGAGTCAACCTTTTGAATGCCCAAGCAGCTTTATACATTCATGCGATGTAGGATTGTCAGGGAAGGAAGTGACCTTAGTACTGAAATCCACAAAGAGTCTCAACGGCGTAAAATCATCACTCTTGGGCGTGCTCCAGAGGGTGATCTCGTGTGTAGTGCCAGGATTGACTTTGATGTCCTATGGGAACACCTGGTTTTGGAATCACAGAAGGAAATAAAATGTGAGTTGATTCTTGCCTCAATCGCTTATGATATGCTCAAGATCCCTCAGCAAACTTCACAGTGGAATTTGTGAGTACAGTGCCAGGATTTCAGCTCTGGATCGTTGCTGAGGTATGGATTTGATAGCTGTCAATATATAGATTCCTTATCCAAATATAATTGTAGGCATACGGCAGCGATTTACGGGTCCCGGATGCACAAATCAGGAGTACAATGGAGCAGCTGAAGAATTTCAAGCCCGTTCTGAGTCACCTTCGTCCTGCAAGCACTGGCCATGGGACGTTAATCGAATTGGGGAAGGCCATAAGCGGGTTGATTGCAGCTGCTAGGAAGGTAATTGAATCTTGTTTAACGTGTACACATGTTGTCTAACCTGGAACAGGTCCATCCTATAGCACAAAGTGCCGTCACTTGGATCGAGGTCATCTACAAAGTTGGTCCATATTCTTTTTTCGGGAATAGGGTGGCTGATTAATTTTGCAGCATCTCGAGGCGCAAGAAGAATCTCACAAAGAAATGCAAGGCCTTGCAGAAAGCATGACACATCTAGCTGATCAGCTCGACAAGCTCAAGGATATCCCAAGTTCAGAAGAACTGTGCCGCACTATCAGCAAATATCCTGAGATAATGGAAGAAGTGGTGGAATTTATTCACCATTGGCTCGAGAGCTGGCTTGGTGTGTATTTGTCTGCATGGGATAGGATTTCAACTGAACCATTGGTCCAGCCAAGTACATTCTCGCTGTCCCTCAGAAGAACGGGGTTATCGAGTTACGGAAGAAGGTGGATGGATTTAGGGATCAGCTTGTTGCAGATCTCGCAATAGAAATCCGAGTAGCACAACAATTGGATGATTTGGTGCGGGCCATTGGTGGCAATAGACTTCCCCTACGCAAACCATGCATGGAAGGCACCCGACAAGCCGTTCTGCAAGAGATTGAAGACAAGGTCAAGAGTATCGACAGCCATAATGTGATCTGGATAAGGGGATCTCCAGGAGTTGGGAAATCTGCCCTGGCAGCTAGCATTTCGACTCGGCTACAGGACAAGGATCAACATGTAATATCATTTCGGTTCGACCATGTACAATCGACGACAATCACCACAGATTCCCTTTGGCGTGTCGTCGCATGTGATCTCGTCCGCCAGTACCCATCTCTTCACCAACACTTAGTCGAAGGCAGCAAAGGACATAGTTCATCTGACATTGATCGCCTTTTCAAATCACTCATCGAGACGCCATTATCCACACTGGATGATGTTCCCCATGAGGAACTTCCAGTGATTGTGATAGACGCACTGGACAAGTGTGGTGGCCTCAGGCACGACTCGTCTGGCTGGGACGATTATGAAGGTCTCTTGCGTACACTCAAGCGTTGGATCCAGGTAGATCACTTGAGGAAGTTTAAATTGGTCATTACCAGCAGGCCCGATAACCGTATCACTCAAATTTTCCCTGACTCCATTAGCACCCATGTCAATATTCCCTCTGGCGGTGATGTCAAACCAGGAGATAGTGCTTCTGATGACATCCGGGTGTTCCTTAGGTCACGACTCGATGCGATGGGTATGGAAGAGGCATGGGTTGTACAGGCCGCTGATTACTTGGTTCCTCGTGCTTCTGGAGTATTTATCTGGGCAACAACGGTCACTGACTTCCTTCGATTGAACCCCAAAGTGCGGTTTTCCATGCTTAAATTGAAGAATGATGAGAGAGGGCTAGAAAACTTGTATTCCTTGTACTTCATTGTCCTCACAACATCGTTTGGAATTGGTCTCACAGAAGAAGAGATCAAGGCAATTACTTCCGTTATAGGTGCAATGACATTTGCTAGGCATCCACTCTATGACGACGCGCTCATCAGGCTTTTGGGAGTTGAGAGTCGGGACATGCTGGAGTTTATCCGAAGAGGTCTCATGTCTGTCATCGACTCCGGCCCCATCCTTCGTTTCCATCATAAATCATTCGAGGACTTCCTCTTCTCTCCCTCTTTTCGGCAAGCCTTACCAAAGCTCTCTGGTGTCCAGGATCAAAGCCTTCATGAATGCCAACTTGCTGTACTGTGCCTTGACTGCATGGTTTCATCGGAGCTCCACTTCAACATGTGCAATTTGGAATCTTCAAACATAAAGAACGTTGATATTCCGGCTTCTGACAAGTCTGCCATCTCGCCCCTTATTTTATATTCATCTACGTTCTGGGCAGATCACCTCATTTACACTCCATATGAGTAAACATCAGTGGAGGCGGTCAAGTTTGTGATGTACGAGAAGCTTCTGTTCTGGATAGAAGTGATGAGCTTATTGGGAAAGACTCATGAGGTTAATTTTATCCTCAAAAGGGTTTTAGAGTGGCCTGCACTGGCGGTATGTCCTTATTTTATTTTCTGTAACACAATTCTGAGATTGGCTGGCTAGACACTTGACCCCAAGAACGAGCTAATATTGTTTATCCGCGATGCCCTTCGATTCATTTTAGCATTCCTCACTCCTATTTCTGATAGTGCTCCTCAAATCTATCTATCAGCCCTTCCATTTGCACCCGAATGCTCCCTTGTTGCCAAAAAATTCTGCCCAAGGTTTCCAAATACTCTTATGATCAGTGATGGCAGGCCTTCTCAATGGCCGATTATCAACTTTGTTGCAGAGCACCACAGGAGTGCTGTATCATGCATTGTCTCGTCGCCGGATGAAAAGACCTTTGTTTCTATATCAAGTCATGCTACTATGTATGTCTGTGACTCTGAAACGGGTCATTGTATATCAGGCCCATTCGAGTTGGAAATCCGACCTACGCATACTCCGGGGCTCCATGCCTATTTCAGTCCTGATGGGAAGCATATCCTGGTCAGATCTCGTGATTCCGACACATTACATTGCCCTTGTCCTGCAGTAGTCTGGAACATTGAAAAGGGAGAGGAGGTGTTCCGGATTGAGGGCTTCGATTTCATGTTCATTCACTGTGGTTGTAATGAGGGTAGAATCGCGTCAATGGATTGGATAGATGAGGATGGGTTTTTGGTTCAGGAAGTCACCTCAACAGACTCGGAAGATACCTCAACATACTCGGAAGATGAAGATGAATCCTCAATTCGGACAGTTGCCTCAGAGGACCAACGTCCAACTCGTATCCTGGTCAAGTTATGGGATATTCGGAATGGTATATTTGACAGGCTGTTTGAGGTGACCGGTGTCACTGTCGCCAAATTCTCTCCTAATGGGCAATATTTGGCTGTAGAACGGCAGTCTGAGAGTGTTGTTGAATTATGGAATTTGGAGGATGGCACGATCACTCATCGATTCCCGCACCCCTCTGGCGACCTTTTTTCACTCTACTTTTCGCTGACCGGTGATTTTTTAATGGCTGCATTTGAGGAGTCTCGCCACGAATGTCTTTGGAGACTGGACACGCAACAGATGTTGTCCTTTGATCTTGATGTCAGACATATTCCTCCAGCCGTTATCCATTTACCACACGCCCAACGCGTATTTGTCCCACGAAATAAAACAGTGGAGATATGGGAGGTATCAGCGACCGGCTCAAATATGATCTTCGAGACAGAGCCTCTGACAAATTCTTGGATAACCAGTATCTGTCCATCGCGCGATGGCCGCAGGCTTTTGATCGGAAGCATGGATAGAACTGTGAAGATGTTGAACCTGGATGATCTGGGAAGCAGTCAACCTGTCACTCAAGATGATATGCGTGTACCACGAATCATTAAATTCTCGCCCTCTGGAAATATGGTGGCTACAAAATCACGGGACTCTACCTACATTGAACTGCGGGACACGACTACTTGGGAGCTTGTAGGGCCCAGGGATCTTGAATACAAATATGTCGCATTTTCCACAGATGACAATCGGATAGCCGTTTTGTCTGGATCTCTCGTCACTATATGTGATATAAATCACCCAGAAAATCGCTTATCATTCAATCCCTGGCCCAAAGGAAGGAGTATCCAGATGAGGGGGGTTGCCTTCCAAACATGTAACAACCTGGTTACATGCGCTGAGCTAGAAGGCGATGACTCGCATGAGAGGTCAGAATTACTCCAGGTTTGGAAAGTAAAGGATCGCAGTGAATGCATATTTTCTCTAGACAAATATCGGAACATCTGGCTGGCACCTGATGGCTTGACCTTTATCATTCGCAGGACCAACTCATGTTATTCATGGAATCCCAACACTGTCCAGTTTGATCGTATCCATTTTACTGATGAAGCGCATCTTGACTGGAGTTCAAGCAAGTACTCGCCTGACGGGAAGTTCTTTGAATGTCGTTCTGAGGAGGACGGTAACATCCGAGTTTGGGACACACGAACTGGTCAACTCTGCGGCAAGCCCATCACAATGTCCAGCACGATTGCCCTGTCACCTGCCCTAAATAACCCATTTCTTGGTGATCGACTCATCGCTCATCGCTACCGTGACACAAACACGATAGCTCTCTTCGACATCCACACCAACCATTTGTATGCTCAATTTTGGGATCCAAACGAGGGCATGGCGTTTATTCGAGATGGAACCAGGTTGATGTCCAATTACCCTGATCCAAACAGAATATACGACATAGCGGACCTCGCAGCTAAGCACAGAAATGCTACTCATGGACATCAGCCTGTCCCGCGAGGGATGAGGGATGGATGGATGGTGAGTCAAGACGATGAGTTACTGTTTTGGGTCCCACTCGAGCACAGGCAAGTTCTATGCCTGCATTACGTAGAAACGACTTGGGGGCGGCCAATGAAGGTCGACCTCTCTAAATTCAAGTTCGGCACCGAGTGGACAGAATGCATTGACCAAGAGTGGGTTAAAGGACTCGAGAGAAGGGAAAAGCGGGTGGGGAAGCTTCTTGGGTAGGAAATCAAAACGTACAGTCGTACACTCTTGCATATCTTTCACTATAAATTTATTCAGTATCTATTACGATAGAAAAATCCCACAGAGATTCTTCCTGCGTCAATATACAAATTCAATGATCACAAGACAAACATTCACCATTGTCTTGACAACACCGCCTTCACTCATTCCTGACTAATATCGTTGCAAAATTGGCTGAAGAAAAGATGTTTTCATGCTTCTAATCGCGTGTCAATCGTTTACTTTGTCCTTACAACCCTCTCATCTTGCGGCTTACAAGAAGCTGAACCGGAAACTGGTTGTTGACTAGCTTCAAGTCGTCTAGCTCATTGCTATACATTGGTTTCAAAATATGCCCGGCCAACGGCCAACGTCAAGTTCATTACATGTGGCCATAGTGATCATTTTGATAGCGCCTTGTCTACGTGGGGGTATGATATCATCAATCTTGTTCACCATCATCGCCTTTATCTTTTTTTTAACTCAACAATTTATTACGCGGTGTACGAACACAGTCCACGGTAGTCTACTGACCACCAAGGCACAGGGCCTTAACTAATACTAACATTATGACTGGGCCAGGCTCTGTACTATGAGGAGAGACTGAGCATAGGTACGAAGGAATGGTAAGAAGGGAAGCAGGGGGCTGTGAGGACATGTGTTTCGCTCGGGAGACCTTGGCTGGCTCGCTCTGAGGTTGTCATCGTGGGTTCACGGAGGTTCCCTAGGAAAAAGCAGATGGGTTAAAGATGAGGAATTTTATGAAGTCGTCTATGGATGGACATGGAAGGGATACTCGGTCTTTTGCCAATCTCGGACAATCGGTGAGGATGTGACGTCTAAATTCGATATATGATTGACCACATGGGCATGCGCATGTTTCCTGAGGGAAAAACCTTGCTCTAGACTTGCCTGTTGGGGCGTGGTTTAAGATTGCTCTAGTGGATCATCGTCTTTATCATCAAGCCTAATACTAAAGAACGTGATCTTCATTTCAATAGCCATGATCCTGAGGAGGGTTCTAATATGATATGACACAGCGGCTGCCTAAGGAAAGGAGAGGCAAATAATTTCATAGGGGCATCCTGAGATCGGATGCGGATGTACTTGTCCAGAGTATAAACTTGACCTGAATGACATAGGGACAAGCGGTGCTGTCAAGCTGGGTGATTTTCAATTACACCGTTGTATACTACTAGATGGCTTGAATAGCAACAGATTAGTTTCATATCACCTGATGTTTGAGCTGCCTGCTACAAAGATTGACAGACAAATACCGCTTAGTCAGATATCTGATACGACCATCTCACCATCTTGTCTTAGTAGCATTATCGCTGGCATGCTCCATACACTCAGGAAAGCCGCTTCCATCGTCAACTCTGCCTTGCTTGAACTTCCAATCCAACATTACGACTTACGTAAATCACAAATGTAATACTTCGTATTCCCATCAATGAATACACCAGATAGTGCTATCTTCCTCAAGTTTTCTTCGCTCATGGAATTTCATTGGCCTGTGGCAAAGCAGGAGCTGTAATTTTTGCTCTCGCTTTTAATATACTCACCGACAAGGTAGGGACATCTGCTGTTCTGTGGAGTAAGTGTCGGCCCTGAGTCCCTATTTTGCGCTGTTGCTCAACATGCATCGTCAGTCTCCTTCGATTGTAACATTGTCAATGCCTTCACTTCTCCCTGAAGTGAAGGGTCATGACGAAGATGTTGTCCTCACTCAAGAGACTGAAGGAGTGAGGAGATAAAAATTGCCAACCTTGTCTGTATCTCATGTTCCCTGCCTGAGAATAAACCCCTGATGTAGGTGCTCGACCGACGTTTGATGTTGTTTAACATGGAATACCAGTTATAATAGGGTCAGAATCTTTGATACATTAAACAAAAAATCCATTATCAGGAAAATTTGTATATAAATCATCACCTTGAGACGTGTTACAGCATCAGAGACTATTCTCAAAGCTCAGATCAGCATTATTCTAGCATTCGACAGACTTATGTAACAACATCCATGCAAAGGAAAGTTGACCACGTGAAGATACATCTACATGCGGCACCTGCAAAATAAAACAGAAATTGCAGCAAGCAAGCAGGTGAGGATCCAGTACAAAATTACAACCAATATACATCTTGATCGATCAATTATTCCTCAAGGATTGGATTGGCAGTACAAGAATGCAATGCCCTGACCACTTTAATATAATAAAGAAAAAGTGCAGGGATCATCGACTGATGAAAAGATGATAAACGAACGGCCAAGAATTATCAAGGAACCGAAAGTGATTAACAAGTGATGAACAGCAATAAGCAGCACGTACAACATCAATGACATAAGCATGGTGAACAAAGTACCGGAAATGGAACTACAAAATCAATTCTCGATCAGTGGCAGTGAGGCTGCGAGTATGTTTATATATGTTCTGGCTATAGAGGTGACTGAAGATGTGAAATGCAAACTTGTGATGTGCTGCCAACAAAGTGATAACAGTAACAGACTAGACTATTGCGAAAACTCGATCCGAGTTATTCATTTCCTCGATCACTTCCAAATTACTCAATTTAGCTCAGCAAACTTTGACATGGAGTTCACTCACACAGTGTTGGTACAGACTTAAGGGCCATCAATAAACATAGTAAGAAACTGTTAAAAATAATATACTGGAATAATATATGCGGTCACATGAACCTCCATATTATAATGACACATTAAATAATGATTGGACTATATACGCACCATTTAGTACACAGAATGAAGGACCGTAAAGTATATAAGGACTCGTAGAATACTTTGTAAAATCAGGGTATATGATTTCATTAAAGTTACTCGGACACCCGACTACCAGGTAAGGTCTAGGGCACAGCCCGCTGCGTTGCAGGATGTCTGCTCTACAAAAAAAGATGTATAACTGGGAGATTAAAATACTGGCCGAGGAGCCAAGCATCGAGACAAAATAAGAATTGACTGAGGGCCCAAAATGATCGAGGAACAATCAATGATCGAGGGGCCAAGCATTGATTGAGATACAATGATCTAGGAACCGAGAAATAATCCAGGAACCGAGACTAGTCAACAAAGTATGAACCATGTTTACACATGAACAAGAAAGGGACACAACCAAGCGTGACAAGTAGTATACATTGTGTTCCATAGTAATTGCAGCGTGGCTTTGAGTGCATTCCTGCATGTTTTTCGAACCACCTCATGGGCAGTGACATCACATTTAGGCACATCTATTAGCAGGCTCACTGTCACTGATCGAGGAATGATTATCATAGTTTGCACTTTGTTTTGTTCCTGGAAAAACAAAGTATCTGGAATAATCGATCAACATTGCCTGCATTCCCTTTAGCCTTTTATGGATAAACGGATCAAAGCTCCATACTATGTGATGGCGTCCTCTGTAGGATGAAGACCATTACCATAATATAATGTATTTTTTTGTCAATCTTCTGGTAGTAATAAATGCTCGGTCCTCGGAGTTGTTGTCATATATTATGAGGATCCAAAAGTAACCCTTATTGTAGTACATGAAGTTCGTGCCTGAAGAGTAAAAACACGCACGAAAAATGTAGTGATCTTGCATCTCCCAGACCAAAATTCGAAGTTTACACTACACTCCTGGATTCTCCCATGGGAAGCCGTCCCTTTAAAATATATTTGTTTTCCCATTCTTTCTGGTTCCTCGATCGTTGTTGGCTTCTTTCCCGGCCATCATCTATTTGATGCTCAATGTTTGTCTGCTATTTACACCTATTGTCTTTTCATTGATAAGCTACGATGGCCCTTGTTTAGGTGTGCTGCACTTGCTCACATGACAGCACTGCTGACAGATCCAACTCATTAAATTCTCGCTTGATGGACTAGTCAAAATCTTTTCATGCAGCATCTCCAACCAAACATTTTATGCGCGCGTATGGGCATCTTGTTACATGGTCTGCACTATCAAATCAATCACGCTTGTGTGCGCCTCGTAAATGCTGTATACAATCTTGAAGTTAATGGTGCGGACACTCTCTTGCTATGAGTACCTGGGAGTGCGGACCAAACGCGCTATTTTGCGAACATCAGCGTGAGTCTTCAGATGGTTCCCAGCCCCTACAAGACGTAACCACGACACCAACTGCAGCCCGGGAGCTCGAGCACCTCCCAAATAGTCCACTAATTCTAGTTTGTCTGCAACCACTTCACGGCCGCCTCCAACTATGACTATACCGAGAGCCCCTTATCCTCCGCTCAGTGTTGTGCCGTGTCACAATTACGTGTAGGCACCACCCAACCCCCCTAAACTAGTCACCATCTTGGTCAATTAGTACCATTTCTACCTGCTCATCCAAGTCAATACAGATGTCCAGGATATTCATCACCTACCCCAATACCTCAGACATCGTCGACCGCAAGTGTTTCGTCGTCTTCTAGCACTCCAGCTGCTATTCTGTCTATGTCAACTCCAGACCCTTCTCAGGAGCAGACCTCTGCAACGGCGACTTCGCCATCTCGAACTCAATCGTGAGTAATTTTACAATCGTAAACGCAATCACAAGTAGGGTATTACCCCCTCATGTACACTCATGTACACGAACCTCTCACGCACTACCGGCTTCCTTCAATGTATGCGCGTTGTCTCCCCCCCGCCCCCATGATCTGACACCTTTCATTCCGGAACTCTGCCTCTGCCTCCATTAGTTGTATGCGAACTTATGATCCTTATCCTACACCTCCCCTTCATCAATTACCCCTTCCGTCATCATCGTCATCTCAACACTACTCTTACCAATGATACTCCGGCTCCTCTGGGGCAGGTTCCTCTTTAAATCAATCCATCCACATCCTGTTCGAGTTTGTATAATAGAGATATGGTACGTCGAGTCGTAGTGGAACATGTAAAACAGTCCACGATGCCGAAGAGAAGCTCAAGGACGGTTCTAAACCAGGAACAGTTGGTATATGCCCATTCCTCTGTTCTATATTTCAAAAATAATCTCTAGAGTTTGAAGTTATTGTAGATGGCTCCTAGTGTTTGGATGCACATTCAACTACCATGTTATAATCACAAAATTTAAATCGTTCGTCACATACAGATCTCCTCAAATTCGATATGAATCAACAATTTTATGAGCATTAACAGTCTCGCCAATGGTGAGTAATGAGTAGTGTATTGTTGATTGTCATTGGCAGTCACATCAGGACCTTGCATTGCTCTCACCAGACGTTCCTCGACTTTTCATGACCGAGTACTCGTTCTATTGTAGATGCCGCCTCCATCACCCATGCCATCCCTCTTTACCAATATTCATGTGGCATTGTATACCGTAGTCTTTGGTATCTTGATATCGACAACAAAATGCGACAATGTATCGATCATCACAGGATGGCCATCACAATTTGCGGATAGTACCTGACACATGTTGACTGGATGGAGGCACAACTAAACCATGAGGGCCTGAATGTGGTTGTATGCCTCGTAATTCCTTTTTTCAATCTCCTTTGATTCGTAATGAATCCCCAAACAGGTCTCAGTCGCTGCTTACAGCAAACCTGATCCAAGCGATGATAACACCTCCGAATTTTTCTCATGCGAAATATGAAGAGCGGATTCATTTCAAACGTTGAGTCTGTTCATGCTCAATACCTGAATAGTATTTTCAGGCAGGAGATGAAGGATATGTAAAACAGAGGTGCATTAGGCAACAAAATTAGTGTTTCTGTGTCACTTAAGAGGAGCAGCAACTATTGAAGGAAAATGTGAGTTCTTTTCGTCGATTTCTAGAGCGCAGCATATGAAAATTTGATTTCTTATGTAGATGAAGGGATTGTGCAGATGGGATGACTGTACGCTTTCACTCTTACCCTCGTGCTCTTGTACACATAGTGCCTCTTTGATGTCCAGTAATCAAGCAACGGCAATTTTTACACCTTTGTATCATGGTAGAATAACAACTTGATTCTGGTGAGAGATGGGTTGAGCAACAACAATGTACCTATGTTTGGCTAGTTTGTTGTAGTGACAGCTCGCAAATAAGTTAACAGAATGTACAGAACTAAATCGCTCCGAATGCACTCTACAGCAAGCATGTGAACAAGATATATATGCAGCTGCATTACATATACTATACATGAAGTGAAAGCTGCTTGGAAGAAGACTTGGAGTTGAAGACACAACCTAAAGCAACACTGCAAGAACTTGCTGATGAGGAGATGAAAGCTCTTTATTGCGGTATACTCTATCAAC
>Ga0153920_1000175_pt1 | contig 25342 bp, 22 predicted proteins | sample TSNJ004MetaG_FD_104713 | JGI IMG/M metagenome (GOLD analysis project Ga0153920, IMG submission 104713) | Attine ant fungus gardens microbial communities from New Jersey, USA - TSNJ004 MetaG | ecosystem: Host-associated > Fungi > Mycelium > Unclassified | place: USA: New Jersey, Brendon T. Byrne...
CCTCCCACCGTGCTTTGTAGTGTATCTTTCTCTCAAATACAGTATATCAAAAAAATAGCCGCAAGCCAGTACTTTCATTCCTATTTGTGCTGACGCTTTAGCGGCAGAATGGAGATTAACATGGGAAATTATCTTTCCTCAACTAAGTCGCAGTGCCAGGAAATGCTTAAAGAACTTGGCTTGTTATCGATGGAGGAATTGTATGCCCAGGTGCCAAAGCATTTGCTTATTCAGGCTGGCCAAGATATTCCGGCAGGCAAGTCTGAATTGGAGGTTCATGAGACTTTAAGGGGAATTGCAACTAAAAATCAAGTGTTTCAATCCATATTTCGGGGTGCGGGAGCATATCGCCATTACATACCGGCAATTGTTGATGCTGTTGTGGCAAAAGAAACATTTGTGACCGCCTACACCCCGTATCAGGCAGAGATTTCGCAAGGGCTTTTGCAGTCAATCTTTGAATATCAGACGATGATCTGTGAGCTTACCGATATGAGCGTATCTAATGCTTCCGTATACGATGGCGCAACGGCAGCAGCAGAGGCAGTAGCCATGTGCAAGGAAAGAAAGAAAACGAAAGCGTTAATATCAGCAGCTGCTAATCCCGATGTGATTGAGACAATCCGCACTTACTGTTGGTCGGCGGGAAGCGAAATGGAGTTGGTTCCTTTAAAGGCTGGAAAGACCGATTTGGCTGCACTAGAAAGCATGATAGATGAGACGACGGCATGTGTGTATATTGCCCAGCCGAATTATTTCGGGATTTTAGAAGATGCTGGGAAAGTGGGAGAAATAGCCCATGCAAAAGGTGTGAAATATATAATGGGTGTTAATCCGATCGCTGCCTCAGTGCTCAAGACGCCGGGAGAATGCGGCGCAGATGTAGCAGTTGGAGAGGGTCAGCCGTTAGGGATGCACCTGGGATTTGGAGGTCCCTACATAGGCTTCATGGCGGCAACTGCCGGGATGACCAGAAAGCTTCCGGGGCGGATCGTGGGAGAAACGCTTGATGCGAAGGGAAAGCGTGCCTTTGTGCTGACGCTGCAGGCTCGCGAGCAGCATATCAGAAGAGAGAAGGCGTCTTCTAACATCTGTTCGAATCAGGCGCTTTGCGCCATGACGGCGGCAGTTTACATGGCGGTCTTAGGACCTGACGGACTGCAAGACGTAGCATATCAATGCATGTCAAAAGCCCATTATTTGGCGGATGAACTTGAAAAGATTGGATTTCATCGAAAGCATGAGGGTGAATTTTTCCATGAATTTGTGACCGAAGTGCCGATGGATATCAAGACTTTAATGGAGCACCTTGAGAATCACGGAATTCTCGGTGGCTTGCCTGTTTCAAATGGAATATTGTGGTGTGCAACGGAAATGAGCCGAAAAGAAGATATCGATCATTTAGTTCGTTTGATTGGGGAGGTGGCAAAGTAATGGAATTGCTATTTGAAAAAAGTGTGAAAGGCAGAAAAAGCAGTATTCTTCCAGCTTGTGACGTAGAACTTATAAAGCCTTCTGATCATTTTAAGAGGACAGCGGAATTGAAGCTTCCAGAGCTTTCCCAAAATGATGTTAGCCGTCATTATTCTGCTTTGGAAAGAAGAACCTTTGGCGTGAATGATGGTTTTTACCCATTGGGCTCTTGTACGATGAAATACAACCCACGAATTAATGAGGTGGTGGCTTCGTGGCCGAATTTTACTGAAATACATCCGCTGCAGCCTGAGAATACCGTTCAGGGGTGTTTAGAGGTACTGGATTTAGCGGAAAAATATCTGTGTGAGATTACCGGAATGGATGCGATGACATTTCAGCCGGCGGCTGGTGCCCACGGGGAGTTGACCGGTGTCATGCTGTTTAAAAAATATCATGAGGCAAACGGTGATACCCAGCGCACGAAGATTATTGTTCCTGACTCTGCCCATGGAACCAATCCGGCAACTGCCATTATGGCAGGAATGAAGGTAATCAATATTGCTTCCGGGGAGGACGGTTGTGTGGATTTAGAACAATTACGTGAGGCGGTTGGAGAGGACACTGCCGGTCTTATGCTGACAAATCCAAATACGCTGGGGATTTTTGAGAAGGATATTCTGGAAATTACAAAGATTGTGCATGATGCTGGGGGATTAGTATATTATGACGGCGCAAATCTCAATGCGATTATGGGCATTATCCGCCCGGGCGATATGGGCTTTGATTGTGTTCACCTGAATTTGCATAAAACATTTTCGACGCCCCATGGCGGCGGGGGTCCTGGCTCAGGCGCTGTAGGATGTCGGGCATTCCTTTCTAAGTTTTTGCCAAAGCCTCAGATCGTGAATGATGGAGCGGCAATCAAGCAAGTTTATGATTGTCCGGAGAGTATTGGTAAAGTGAAGTCATTTAATGGGAATTTCCTAGTGGTTTTAAAAGCCTTGACTTATATCATCACATTAGGAAAGGAAGGCATTGCCGAAGGAGCCAAGAATGCGGTGCTTAATGCAAATTATCTGATGAAGAAGCTTAGTGCTTGTTATCAGGTTGTTAATAAAGGGCAATGTATGCATGAATTTGTCATTACGATGGCGAAGGAAGCCAAGGAGCACCATGTAACCGCTCTGGATATCGCTAAAGCATTATTAGATAAGGGAATCCATCCGCCTACGATTTATTTTCCGCTAATTGTTTCAGAAGCTCTAATGGTGGAGCCGACTGAAACCGAAGGAAAAGAAATGCTTGATTATGCGGCAAAAGTCATGATAGCGATTTATGAGGAAGCGATGGAGGATTCCGAAAGCATTCATCAAAAACCAATTACTACAGTGATTGGCAGACCTGATGATGTAAAAGCAGCCAGAAATCCTATCCTTCGTTATCAGTGAGACAGAATGGAGGATATGATGCAAGAGCAATATGATCTAATCATAATTGGCGCCGGACCCGGAGGGTATACAGCTGCTATCAGAGCAGTCAGTTTAGGAATGAGCGTTGCGTTAGTTGAGCGTGACCGTGTTGGGGGGACCTGCTTAAACCGGGGCTGCATTCCGACAAAAGCACTAATGCATGCCAGTCATTTATATAATGAGATTGCAAAATGTGAGGAGCTGGGAATTTCTGTAGGTCAGGCCACATACGATATTGAGAAAATGTACTCCAGAAAAGATGATGTTGTAGCTAAGCTTAGGACGGGCATTGAGTTCTTATTATCAGCAAATAAAATCGACTTGATCAAAGGAAGCGGAAGCATCACGGATTCGCATACGGTGACGGTCAGCACAGATAACCAGAGACTTAAATTAAAAGCAAAGAATATTTTAATTGCTGTCGGTTCGAAACCCTTTAAACCGCCAATCGCAGGGATTGATTTGCCGGGCGTCATAACCAGCAATGAATTATTGGAGCAGCCGGGAACAGATTACCAAAGCTTATTAATTATTGGCGGCGGAGTGATCGGTGTTGAGTTTGCAACAATTTTTAATTCTTTGGGGTGTAAGGTAACTATCATCGAAGCGATGGATCGTTTACTGCCGACGATGGATCGGGAAATATCACAGAATCTTAGTATGATTTTGAAAAAGAGGGGGGTTGAAGTATTGACTTCGGCCTTGGTAGAAAGCTTTGAGCAGGGCGAGTGCGGTCTGCTGTGCCATCTTACTCAAAAAGGAAAATCACAGAGATTAGAAGCAGAAGCAGTGTTGGTATCAGTAGGGCGTAAGGCAAATGTTGAGGGTCTCTTTCATGATGACTTGCTTGCTGAGTTTGACGGCGGTCTAGTGGTAAATGAACACTTTGAAACTAGTATTCCAGGAATCTATGCGATTGGGGACGTTATTCAAGGGGGCGTGCAGCTGGCTCATGTGGCGTTAGCGGAGGGTTTAAATGCAATTGCCCATATCTGTGGAAAGGCGCCGGAAGCCGATTTGAATACGGTGCCCTCCTGTATTTATACGAATCCTGAAATTGCGGTGGTGGGCATGGATGCAGCAATGGCAAAAGAAAAGGGGATTCCCATAAGAACTGGCAAGTTTGTTATGGCAGGGAATGGTAAGTCGGTCATTGAAAATCAAGAAAGAGGATTTATCAAATTGATTTTTCATGAAGAAACCCAGGTAATTCTTGGCGCTCAGTTAATGTGCGCAAGAGCAACGGATTTGATTAGTGAGCTAAGCACGGCAATCGTTAACAAGCTGACAATTACACAGCTTTCTTCTGTGATCCGACCGCATCCAACTTTTACAGAAGGAGTGACGGAAGCGATCCAGGCAGCCGTTGGAACGGCAGTGCATATTGCCCCGAAAAGAAAGTGATCAAAGAGGTTTAAAGAGATTATCAATGAATGCGGAAAACATAAAAGAAGTCAAACGGACAATGCGTAAAGAAATCATTTTTAAACGGCGGCAATTAACTGCCTCCTATGTGGGAGAAGCAGATCTTATAATTGCTAATCACACGATGGCGTTACCGGAATTTAAATCTGCGGAAACAATTTTCTGCTTTGTTAGTATGAAGGAGGAAATCGACACGTTTCCTATTTTAAATAGGATCCTTGAGGATGGAAAGAATCTGGTGGTTCCCCGATGTATCTCACCAGGGATCATGAGCGCTTTTCATATTGAAGGCCTCCATCAGCTAAGCGTAAGTGGGTATGGCATCCTGGAGCCTGATAAAAGCTTACGAATTGCCGATCCTAAAGAGATTGATTTTGCAATTATACCATGCCTGTCATGTGACATAAACGGCAGGAGGCTAGGACATGGAGGCGGCTATTACGACCGATATCTGAGCAATGCCGATTTTCGGACTGCTGTTATATGCCGGGAAAAGCTGATGAGTAAAGAAATACCATTGGAAGCGTGGGATCAGACAATGGATATCGTAATAACGGAAAAGCGGATTATTAATCTAACGTCGTGATTTCTTTTAAGAAAGAAAAAAGAGGCTTCCCGTAAATCCTTAGGGATCCTCTTTGCCTACCGTTGTTAAATGGGTAGTTTTACTCTGTGACAGTAATTGTCAAATTGCCTTGTGCATAGCCGGTAGCACTTGCGGTGGCATCTGCCTGGGTCTCTTCAGTTAAGATATAATAAGTGAAGTAAACATGAATGTCAAAGGAGCCTTTAGTGACAGCGGTTAAGCTTGGGAATTGCTCCTGAATCTCTTCCCATGTCATATTACCGATGTAAGTCTCTGATTCATTGTATAACTCAAGGGTGTAGGTGTCAAAATCCTCATTAGGCGTGATGGCCATGACATTGACAACAAAAATCAACTCCTCACCGGGTTTCAGCTCAGTATTGACCATATCAAGCGTGGCGATTCCTAGCTGTGATTCGGATAAAACCGGCTGTAATAATGGGGCATCGACTATTAAAGCCTCAGGGAGTTCAGAAGAACTGGAGCCGTGGGGGAATACGATAGTTTGCTCGCCGTTGTTTCTAATAGTGACGTTGACAGGTATAATGGAGCCGGGAAGAATGGCTTTCCTCTCAAGGACTTCTGCAGTTATCTCAATTCCTTCATATTCATCTCTAATTAAATCCGCTAAGCGGTCTTCTATTGTCAATTCAGTTTCGCTCTCCTTTGTTTCTTCATCCTGGAGGGTTTCTTCGGTTGTTGGTGTTGTCGTCTCGTTAGCAGCAGCCTCATCGGAAGGTGTCTGGTCGCCGGAGCCACAAGCAGCTAGTAGAAATATAATTGTTAAGAGCATTACGGATAAATATTTTAATTTTTTCATGATTAAGGACCTCCTTATTTGGTTTATTTGCTATTATCATACTAATTATATATAAAAAGTAGGAAAATGTCAAGGGTTTTTTTGCCTTACATTTCTTCTTTATAGGATATTAATATTCTTTACAAAAAAATGCTGTTTTAGTCATTGTTTGTTCACAAAATGAACACAAGTTTTTCCTATGATAAATGTACTGATATTGGTATAGTTACATTTTGCTTGATGGGAGTAAAGCTTTTATGACAGAACACGAATATATTGAATTTATACAACCTTATGTAGACGCAAAGGAGAATATAATGACCCGCTTACGGGCCTTGAATAAAGATTATCGAAGAAAGTATCAAAACTATCCGATCCATAACCTCCAGCAAAGAATAAAGAAAAGACAGAGCATTCATGACAAGCTTACCCACCTTGGGCTTGAGACCAGTGTTGAAATTGCCAGGATTCACTTAATGGACGTTGGGGGGATTCGGGTGATTTGTTATTTTATCAATGATATTTATCATACGGTTGAAACGATTAAGAAGCAGACCGATCTAGTGATTATCAAAGAGTGCGATTATATTTCTGCTCCTAAGCCGAATGGGTATAGAAGCTATCATATCGTATTGGGCACGCCGGTTTATTATGAGGATGGCATGGAATATTTTCCGGTGGAAATTCAGCTTAGGACTATGTCTATGGATTTTTGGGCCAGTATGGAGCATAGAATATGCTACAAGAAGGATATTGAGAATAACAGTGCATTAGCAGGGGAGTTATTGGGTTATTCAGAGCAGCTTAAGAAGATTGAGTCTGATTTTGAAAAGCATCATGATAGATAGAAGGCAAACAGAATTATTTTGATAGGAGTAACGTATAATGAGCTTTTTTGTTGAACTTAACGAAGTACATAAAGATTATAAAATGGGGGAGGTGACCATCCGCGCAGTCGATGGAATCAATTTTCAGATAGAGAAAGGAGAGTTTGCCATTATTGTAGGACCAAGTGGCGCCGGGAAGACAACGGTGTTAAATATTCTTGGTGGCATGGATACCTGCGATAGCGGAAGTGTCCTGATTGATAATGAAGATATCAGCACCTATAAAGGTAAGCAATTAACCGCTTACCGACGCAATGAGATTGGTTTTGTTTTTCAGTTCTATAACCTGGTACAGAATTTGACGGCATTAGAGAATGTCGAATTGGCACTGCAGATATCTAAGCATCCTCTTGATGCTAAAACTGTTCTTGAGAAGGTCGGCCTTTTAGAACGTCTTAATAATTTTCCTGCCCAGTTATCCGGAGGAGAGCAGCAGCGTGTGGCAATAGCAAGGGCTTTGGCTAAGAATCCCAAGCTGTTGCTTTGTGATGAGCCAACAGGAGCCTTGGATTATAACACCGGCAAGCAGATATTAAAGCTGCTGCAGGACACTTCGAAGGAGAATAACATGACAGTGATTGTTATTACCCACAACCAAGCGATTGCCCCTATGGCCGATCGGGTCATTAAGATTAAGAATGGTAAGGTCAGCAAGATGACTATTAATGAGCATCCGATATCTATTGACCAAATTGAGTGGTAGGTACTTATAATGAAGAAAAGAGCTTTACATAAAGATTTCTTTATGGAAATCAAGAAGACGAGAAATAGATATCTGTCCCTATTGCTAATAGTGGCTTTGGGTGTCGCCTTTTATTCCGGAGTGCGTAGTTCAAATCCGGATATGCGTTTATCTGCCGACAGCTATTATGATGAGAGCAATTTGATGGATATCAGGATATTAAGTACACTGGGCCTGACTGCTTTGGATGTGACGGCGATTGGGGAGATAGAAGGTGTTAAGGAGGTTATGCCGGCTTTCAGCTCGGACGTTTTGTGCCGGCTCACTGAGGGTGAGATGGTTTTAAAAATGATGTCCATACCTGAAACGATCAATCAGATCACTGTAACATCGGGGCGTCTGCCGGAAGCTGGGAATGAATGCCTAGTTGATAATCATTTTATTAAACAGACAGGATATGAAATCGGTGATACGTTTACCGTAGAATCCGGCAGCCCGGATGATATCTCCGATGCTTTATCGGTAACAGAATTCACCATTGTTGGCACTGGGAATACATCGTACTATTTGTCGCGGGAACGGGGAAGCAGCGACATTGGCGCCGGCACTGTGGACAGCTTTGTGATTATTCCAGAGAGCTCCTTTTCTTTGGAAGCGTATACAGAAGTGTACGTTACTGTGCATGGGGTATTAGAACTGACGGCTTATTCGGATGCCTATGATGATGCTGTAGAAGTGATCGTCGAGAGAATCGAAGCTATTGCTGATACAAGGGCTCAGATTCGCTATGATGACATTGTGACCGATGCCAAGGAAGCTATTGCCGATGCCGAGGCAGAAATTACTGATGCCAAGAAGAAGCTTAGCGATGCTAAGGATGAGATTGAGCAAGGAAGGGCTGATCTGGAATCGGGCGAATCCCAATTGGCGACTCGTACAAAGGAATTAGAGGACGCCCAGACAACTCTTAAAAGCCAGGAATCGGCTCTGTCACAGGGCCAAGCTGAAATTAATAATGGGTGGGAAAACATCGCTTCTAAGCAGACGGAGCTAGAAGCGGGCAAAGCTGAGCTTGCCCTCGCGGAGGAAGAGTGGCAGGCGGGGAAGGCGGCTTTAGACGCAGCGCGTCAGGACTTGGAGGCACAAGCTAATGAGGCGGCTTTGGCGTTAGATAGCGAAGCTATCATCGCTGAGAGTCGGCTAATTATTGCAAAGCAAGAGGCTTCCTTGGAAGCAGGAAGAGCCCAATTAGATGAAACCGCAGCGCAGCTAGCTGCGGGAGAATCAGAGTTAGAATCGGCCAAGCAGTTATTGATCAATGAGCAGGCTGCACTAGACAGCGGCAAGTCACAGATCGAATCAGCCAAGCAAACAATCGCCAACGGATGGTCCGAGATTGATAAAGCAAAAGAAGAGATTGCCGATGCAAGGATCAAACTATCCGATGGTGAAGCCGAATATGATGAGGCGGTTGCGGAGAACGAGCCAAAGATAGCTGATGGTGAGCAGGAGATTGCAGATGCCAAAGAGGAGCTTAAGAAATTAGCGGTTCCCGAATGGTATGTGCTTAGCCGCCTTTATTTACAGGATTATGTAGAATATGGGCAGAATGCAGATCGCATCGGCGCAATCGGAACGGTTTTTCCGATGATTTTCTTTTTGGTGGCAGCGCTTGTATGCTTGACCACCATGACGCGTATGGTCGAGGAGCAGAGAACTCAAATCGGCACCTTAAAGGCTTTGGGCTACAGCAAAGCAAGCATTGCCAGAAAGTATATTTATTATGCGATATCTGCCAGCTTGTTGGGCAGTCTGATTGGTTTGCTCGTCGGACAGAAGGTATTTCCAGCAATCATTATTAACGCCTATAAAGTTTTATACGAATCGCTGCCTGAAATATTGACGCCAATGAACTTTGAATATTCAGTGACAGCGGCCTCTTTAGCCATTATATGTACAACTGGCGCAGCGGTGTTTGCTTGTTATAAAGAGCTGATCGCAGTGCCGGCCGAACTGATGCGACCGACGGCGCCAAAGGCGGGGAAAAGGGTGTTTTTAGAAAGAATCAATTTGATTTGGAAGCATCTTAGTTTTTCGATGAAATCAACTATTCGCAACCTGATTCGATATAAAAAGCGGTTTTTCATGACAGTATTTGGAATTGGCGGCTGTACGGCATTGCTGGTGGTAGGGTTTGGGCTGAAGGATTCTATTTCTTCGATAGGAGAACTACAGTTTTCAAAGGTACACATTTACGACAGCGAAATAAGTTTAAAGGATGACATCTCAGAAGAAGAAAGCCTTGCATTTGCCAAGACAATTGAAAACGATGATGATATTGAAGCGGCATTGTATGTTGATAAAAGGACGCTTGATGTCGGCTATGGCAATGTGGAAAAGAATGCATATTTAATAGTTCCTGAAAATCCGGACAAGCTTCAAACGTTCATTTTATTACATGATCGAATTACCAAGGAGTCCTATCCCCTGACTGATGACGGGATTATCATCACTGAAAAGCTGGCAAAACTACTGGATGTGAGTGTAGGTGATACGATTTATCTAAAGGATGGGGAAACTAGCAGAGTGGAAGCTTCTGTCACAGCTATCACAGAAAACTATTTTTTCCACTATGTTTACATGAGTCCGAATGTTTATGAAAGCTTATTTGATGAGACGCCGATCTATCAGGATATATTGATCAACAATGTCGACCAGAGCGAGACTTTTGAAAATGACCTCAGCAAAAGATATATGAGCATCGAATCGGTAGCCGGTGTGTCCTTTTTAAGTTCGTTGGCCTTAAGTATTGCCAATATGCTTAGTAGTCTGGATATTATTACATATGTATTGGTCATATCAGCAGGATTGTTAGCTTTCATTGTGCTATATAACCTTAATAATATTAATGTGAGTGAGCGGATGAGAGAACTGGCGACATTAAAGGTTTTAGGCTTTTATGATGGAGAGGTTACGAAATACGTCTACAGGGAGAATATCTGGCTGACCGCTATTGGCATTATTGCCGGTCTGATAATGGGTGCATTCTTACATCAGTACGTCATACTTACGGCAGAAGTAGACATGACCATGTTTGGGCGCCATGTCCAGCTGAATAGCTATATATATAGTATTTTGCTGACCTTTGTCTTCTCTGGCGTGATTAATCTTGTGATGCATTTTAAACTGAAGAAAATAAACATGGTTGAATCAATGAAGAGCATCGAATAAAGGCGCTAATAAATTGATTTCTCCCAGAGCCGTGAGTATGTATCTAGCAGCCCCTTATTCTTTTCGTTATTTCTAGAGTATGATAGGCTTAAAATGACATTTAAGGCATATTGCAGTGATGTGTCAAAAGTCATATGCGTAGCAGGGTCGCTGTTGGGAGCACCAAGGACTTGTATCCATTCTGTGGCGGACTTCCCCAATGAGGAATGGCGCTCAGGGGTCATGACGATTGTTTTGGCCTTGCGTGCCTTAAGCAAATCCGCAATTTCTAGGAGACGTCGGTTTTCTCCTGTTTTACTGACGATGATGGCGGCGGTATTCTTCTGAGTGATCAATGCCTGATATAGTTGGGCGTTGGTGGAATCATGGACAATGATCTGCTTGCCAAGGGTCATCAGCCGAAAAAGATGGTACTTGACTATATGCAAGTTGTCATCAAAACCGAAGAATACAATCTGCGGGCTGTTGTTTAATATTGTAAACACCCTTGATATGGTGACATGATCCATCGCCTGCCTGGTTTTCTGAATTGTTTCTATTTGCTGTGCGGCTACTTTACCAAGAATAGAAAAGGCGGTATCTTTTTCTGAAATACTGGTAAAATCCTCTCCTGATTGAGGTATGTTATTGATTTCACTGAAAAAAGCCGCCTTAAAATGCGAAAAACCTTTGTTATTATCCAACTTATTGACTAATCGGTTGACGGTTGAGGTGCTGGTATGGCTCACCCGTGCCAAATCCTTGATCGATAAATTGATAATCTCCTCAGGATAACTCAAAAGATAATGAATGATGTGCTGCTCAGCATCTGAAAAGTTGTCAATCTGCTTTAACTGCTCTAAAATATTCATCTGAAAGCATCTCCTATCTTTGTTTGATATTATTATATCACCATATTTTTATAATCGTCCATAAAAAGTGAAAATAAATGCCAGGATCTGCAGAACCTATAGAATTAACGAATCTATTTTGTTAAAATTAAAGTAAAAAAAGAAATAGGAGGTTTGATTGATGAAATCATTTAAAAAAGACTTTTTGTGGGGAGCTTCAACTTCTGCATATCAGGTGGAGGGCGCTTATAATGAAGATGGCAAAGGCTTATCCGTACAAGATGTCAAAGAGGTGCTGCCAGGAACGCCAGATTTTAAAGTGTCCTCTGATCACTACCATCGTTTTAAAGAGGATATAAAGTTAATGGCAGAAATGGGCTTTAAGGTATACCGTTTTTCTATCGCATGGACGAGGATTTTTCCGGACGGTGCTGGTGAAATAAATGAAAAAGGCATTATGTTTTACAGTGATTTAATTGATGAATGTCTAAAGTATCAGATCCAACCTTTGATAACAATGTATCATTTCGATTTGCCTTATGAATTGGAGAAAAAAGGCGGGTGGAGCAATCGTGAAACAATTGATGCTTTTGTCAATTATGCAAAAGTGCTATTTGAAACTTATGGTTCAAGAGTTAAATACTGGTTGACAATAAATGAGCAGAATATGATGATATTACATGGACAGGCTGTTGGAAGCGGCGGCGCGACTCAGAAGGAGCTGTATCAGCAAAACCATCATATGCTGATTGCACAGGCGAAAACGATGAAATTGCTCCATGCAATGGTTCCGGATGCTAAAATAGGACCAGCACCTAATATTTGCTCGGTTTACCCTCAAACCTGTAACCCTAATGACATGATTGCAATGCAGAATTTCTCAGCGATTAGAAACTGGCTTTATTTGGATATGGCTGTTTTTGGAAGATATAATGCCATAGCATGGAACTTTATGGAGAAAGAAGGCATTACTCCGGTTATTTTAGATGGTGATATGAAAGACCTTAAGGATGCTAATCCAGACTTCATTGCGTTTAATTACTATGCCACAGCGACTGTGTGTGATGGGAATAAACAAGGCGCTCAAGATGCCGACGGCGATCAGCAGATTGCGGTGGGGATTCCCGGCTACTTTATGGGAGCTTCTAATGCCTATCTTGAAAAAACCCAGTTTGGCTGGGACATCGATCCGAAAGGCTTTCGGATTACTTTAAGAGAAGTATACGATCGATACGCCCTGCCGCTGATTATTACGGAAAATGGATTAGGCGCTTATGATGAGGTCAATGAAAATGGTGAGATCATTGATGATTATCGAATTGACTATTTACAGAAGCATATTGAGCAGGCCAGACTTGCCGTTGATGATGGCGTGGATTTATTTGGATATTGCCCATGGTCGGCCATTGATTTGATTAGCACGCATCAAGGATTTTCAAAACGGTACGGTTTTATATATGTTAATCGTGATGAATTTGACTTAAAGGATTTAAAACGTATCAAGAAAAAGTCGTTTTATTGGTATAAAAAGGTTATTTCCAGTAATGGAGAAGATTTAAGTAGATAAAAAATGTAGAAATTGCTTCACTATCCTCAGAATTTTATACAATATACCCTTATGGGTGATGTTTGCGACAAATTATTAGTTTATAATAATAAATATAAACTGGTTAGCAATTGTATAAGGAGATGATGAAGTGAAGATTAATAAGATGACAACATATGCTATACGTGTCATTGTCAGATTACACTCTGAGAATGGTGAGCTGATTACAACTAAAACGTTATCTGAGAAGGAGAATATTTCTCAAGGCGTATTAATGAAGGTGCTTTTTCCTTTGAAGAAAGCAGGAATTGTCAGATCCCATCAGGGTAGGGGGAATGTGAGTGGAGGATTCGAGCTGGCCAGAAATGTCAAGGATATAACGATATATGATGTGATTCGGACTATGGAGGGCGATATTTGTTTTTTTAAAGAGATGGAGGGGGAAAAAGAGATTTACAAGGAAATGCAAAGAATTAACGAGGCATTGATACATGAATGTACGCGTTATTCTCTCTATGAAATATTGAATAAAGAACAATGCTCTTAAGTGACATAGGTTTTAAGAATAGTGGCGGCATAACTCTTTCGGTTATGTCGCCACTATTCTTTACAAGTTTTACTTTAATAATTGTACGTAAAGTGCTATGATAATAATACCAAAATCAAAAGGTTTTTAAGAAAGGGAAGTTATGGTTGAACAAGTTTATTCAAAACCGGATATATATAAGATATATGTGCCTCTGCCCAATAATCCTTTAAAGAATCTTAACAGTTATCTGATCAAGGGCAAGGAAAGAAATTTATTGATCGATACAGGTTTTAATCAGCCGGAATGCTATGAAGCACTATCAGATGGACTTAAAGAGCTGAATGCAGATATGAATTGTACGGATATGTTCATTACCCATTTACATTCCGATCATTCAGGATTGGTTAAAAAGCTAATGACTCCAGATACGACAGTCTATTTTAGTAAAGAGGATTACCAGCATCTGATGGAATATCTGATCGGCGACCGTTGGCATGAGACTGATGAGAAATATAATCAGGAGGGCGTGCCGTGGGAGGTTTTGACGAATTTAAGAAGAACCAACCCCTCTAAGGTGTTGGCGGCAGAAGGCGCATTTCCGGTAAGCTTTGTGACTGATGGGGATAAAGTAATGGTTGACGAGTATGAGTTTACCTGTGTGGCAACACCCGGCCATACGCCGGAACACATGTGCCTGTATCTGGAAAGTGAGCAATTGATTTTTTTAGGGGATCATGTGCTCTTTGATATAACCCCGAATATTACGATATGGCATGGTTATAGCGACAGTCTGGGTGCTTATATGGATAGTTTGAGGAAGGTACGAAAGCTGAAGGTAAAAACCTGTATGCCGGCTCACCGTCAAACAAGCTCCGACTTCTATGAGCGCATCGACTATATTATCGCACACCATAAGGAGCGTCTTGATGAAGTCATACATATATTGACAAAAGAGAATCGACAGCTGTCCGCCTATGAGGTGGCAAAGGAAATGAAATGGAGAATCAGGGGGGATGGCTGGGAAGACTTTCCTGATAATCAGAAGTGGTTCGCGACAGGTGAAGCTATGGCTCATTTAGATTATCTTGTTCAGCGAGAATACGTGATCCGAAGAGAGATTCAGGGTAAGTTTAATTATGCAATCAAATTGTAAGCCGGTGTCGATAAGCTGTAGGTGACATACCTTTCACCTTATTAAACACCTTAGAAAAGTATAGGCTATTCTCAAAACCAACGGAAGCTGCGATCACCGAAATAGATAGATTTGACTGTTTAAGTAATGTGCATGCCTGTCTTATTCTAAATCCCGTCAGAAATTCCTTAGGCGATTTCGATAAGTGCTCCTTAAAGACCCGGAACAGCTGACTTCGGCTGATACCTATGTAATCGGCAATCTCATCAATAGAAATCAGATAAGAATAGTGATAGTTGATATAATCAAGAGCCTTCTGTACATAAGTATAGGAGGCTTCATTAACTATCTTGTGCTTTGCGGAATCTTTAATCAATTGGGCTAACGTGATATAGAGCAAGCCGGTCATCTCTGTGGAATGGACTAAATCATTACCTCTGGCTTCGTATATTTTGAGAATATGGTCTTTGATGGAGCTGGAAAAAGAGCCGCCACAAATAACCGGTGATTCCGGTGAAAAATCTGTTGCTCCAAGCAGGGGTGTGGCATCGCTTCCCCAGAAGCCTACCCAGTAATACTCCCATGGTGAGTTGGCATCAGCATAATAAGTTACCTTTGTATGAGGATAGATCAGGAAGGCATCCCCAGGATTTAATGAATACAGATTCTCAGTATTGTTAGTGGTATCATAAGTTTGATAAAATCCATGACCCGATACAACATAGTGAATTAAATAGTGATCTCTGATTCCCGGTCCCCATTGATAAAGAGGGTCGCACTGCTGGAATCCGACATTGTAAACGGAAAGAGAAGTCATCTCCCTTTCAGTGACTTTATAAGAGTTTTTAAAAGAATTTTTAAAAGAATTTGGCATCATCATTCTCCTTACCGGCGCTTTCATTTTTATTATATAAGATTTATATGAAGCATGCAACAAACTTACATATATTTAAGACATTTTATTCTTGTTGCAATCGCCTGATTCATGTAAACTAAAAGATATAACAAGTCCATTTGTAAGAGAGAGGAGAGATTAGCATGAAAGTTTTAGTTCCAGGTGGTGCTGGATACATTGGCTCCCACACAATATACGAACTAATCAATAACGGGCATCAGGTGGTTGCTATTGATAACCTGGAGACCGGCCATCTTAAGGCCGTACATCATGACGCAACATTTTACCGGGGAGATATCCGTGATCAGAATTTTTTAAAAGAAGTTCTGGATAAAGAGACAGGAATAGATGCAGTTATTCATTTTGCGGCTAACTCGTTGGTCGGCGAAAGTATGGTTAACCCTTTAAAATATTATGATAATAACGTCTGCGGAACGAAGGTGCTGCTTGAAGAATTAATTAAACATCATATTATGAAGGTGGTTTTTTCTTCTACTGCCGCAACCTATGGTGAGCCTGAGAGCGTTCCTATATTGGAGAGTGATCGAACCGAGCCAACGAACACATACGGAGAGACAAAGCTGACCATGGAGAAGATGTTTAAATGGACGGCGGTGGCTCATGGCTTAAAGTATGTTTCACTACGTTATTTCAATGCCTGTGGTGCCGATGCAAGTGGCCAGATAGGCGAAGCCCATAATCCCGAAACCCACTTGATTCCGCTGATCTTACAGGTTCCCGGCGGACAAAGAGAAGCGAGCCATGTATTTGGCAATGATTATGATACAAAGGATGGGACGTGTGTTAGGGATTATATTCATGTGACGGATTTAGCCAGGGCGCATATCCTGGCGGTAAAATATCTGATGTCAGGTAATGAAAGTGACATATTCAATCTGGGCAATGGTGTCGGATTTACAGTTAACGAAGTGATTAAAGCTGCAAGTGAAGTGACCGGACAGCCAATTAAGGTGGTGATGGATGAGCGTAGGAGCGGTGATCCGGCGGTGCTTATCGCTTCTAGTGAGAAGGCACAAAAGATTCTTAGGTGGAAACCAGAGCATGCTCAATTAGAAGAGATTATATCAAGCGCATGGAAATGGCATAAAAATCATCCCAAGGGTTATACGGGCGAAGCATAGGAGCGGAGTTTAGATGAATATTAATAGAAGAATTAGCGAGCTGGTTAGATATGGGCTGGACACAGGATTGGTACGGACAGAAGATAGGATATTTACAATTAACCGCCTCTTGGAAGTGTTTGGGTTGGATGAATTTGAAGAGAATGAAGTAGTTAAGGCACCGGAGCTTGAAGTGATTTTAAAGGATTTGATTGATTACGCATTAGAATCGAAAGTCATAGCTTCAGATGATATTGTGACAAAAGATCTATTTGACACTAAGCTAATGAGCTGTCTGATGCCAAGACCCAGTGAGATTATCGATGAATTCAACAGCCTTTATCAAATAAACCCGGAGCATGCAACCGATTATTATTATAAGCTTAGCCAGGATTCGGATTACATACGAAGATACAGGATTTTAAAGGACATGAAATGGGTTGTGGACACAGACTATGGCCGTATGGATATTACTATTAATTTATCTAAACCGGAGAAGGATCCTAAGGCGATTGCAGCGGCATTGAATGCAAAGCAAAGCACTTATCCTAAATGTCTGCTGTGTAAGGAGAATGAAGGCTATGCCGGTCGAGGCAACCACCCAGCCAGGCAAAACCACAGAATTATACCGATAACGCTTTATAATCAGCAATGGTATTTTCAATATTCGCCGTATGTCTATTACAATGAGCATTGTATTGTACTCAATGAGAAGCACATACCGATGCTCATTGACAGAGGAGCATTTGTAAAGCTATTGGAATTTGTCAGCTTGTTCCCTCACTATTTTGTGGGCTCTAATGCGGATTTGCCCATTGTCGGGGGCTCCATTTTAACCCATGATCATTTCCAGGGCGGCCATTATGAATTTCCGATGGCAAAGGCACCTATTCAGGAAAGAATTATTATAAAGGGTTATGAGCATTTAGAGGCGGGGATTGTCAGATGGCCAATGTCGGTTTTACGTATTTGCTCAGAGGAACGAGAGCCCTTGATTGATGTTTCAGAGCATATTTTAAATATTTGGCGGCAATATACAGATGAGGAGGTCTTGATCTATTCCCATACGGATGGTGTGCCCCACAATACCATTACCCCCATCGCTAGGTTTAGGGATGGAAGATTTGAAATGGATTTGGTGCTTCGAAATAATATAACCACCAATGAATTTCCAGATGGCGTATATCATCCTCATAAAGAGCACCATCATATTAAAAAAGAAAATATTGGTTTAATAGAAGTTATGGGGCTGGCAGTGCTTCCGGCGCGCTTGAAGGAAGAAATGGAGCTGGTTAAAGCTTATCTGCTTTCTTTACCAACCGAATTTCCGGTCCAGATTGAAAAGCATAGGGAATGGACTGAAAGTATCAGAAAGCATAATCGATCAATTAATGCATTGAATGTTGATACGATCTTACAAAACGAAATTGGGAAAGTGTACGTTAAGATATTGGAACAAGCAGGTGTTTTTAAAAGAGACAGTGAAGGCATGGCGGCGTTTAGAAGATTTTTGAAGGAGGTTATTTGATGACTAAAGAATTAAAGGACATTTTTGTTAAAAAGTTTGGTGCTGGCGGTGAGATTTTTGCTTTTTTCGCGCCGGGCCGCGTCAACCTGATTGGCGAGCATACGGATTATAATGGTGGACATGTATTCCCGTGTGCATTGACCATTGGAACTTATGGTATTGTACGAAAAAGGAACGATAGGGGTCTTAGATTTTACTCGACAAATTTTGAAGAATTGGGAATTATTGACTCTTCCCTGGACGATTTGCGGTATTATAAGGAGGCTGATTGGACAAACTATGTAAAAGGTGTAATCCATGCTTTTAAGGAAAAAGGCTTTGAGATGAATATGGGCATGGACTTCTTGTGCTCAGGAACCATTCCTAATAAGTCAGGCTTGTCATCATCGGCTTCATTGGAGGTGCTTACAAGTAAAATATTAATTGACTTATATGGATTTAACGTCAATATGATTCAGGCAGCGTTATTTAGCCAGTATGCAGAAAATCATTTTGTTGGCGTCAATTGTGGAATCATGGATCAATTTGCAATTGCTATGGGGAAGGAAAACAATGCTATTTATCTTAACACTGCAACACTAGATTATCAGTATGTGCCGGCCAATTTCGCTGGGTTGAAAATTGTCATTGGAAATACCAACAAGAGCCGTGGGCTAGGAGATTCAAAGTATAATGAGCGTCGCAGCGAATGTGAAGCAGCCCTTGAGCAAATTTGCAGGGTATGGCCGATTAGTTCTTTAGGAGATTTAAGCAGCGAGAAATTTGAAGAGGTTGCCGCTGTTATTGATCCTCCGACTCTAAGAAAGAGGGCGAAGCATGCGGTATATGAAAATGAACGGACAATTAAAGCGGTGGAGGCTTTAAAGAACAATGATTTACAGCAGTTCGGTCAATTGCTCAATGCTTCGCATATTTCCTTGCGGGATGATTATGAGGTTACAGGAGTAGAGTTAGATACGATGGTAGAAGCAGCTTGGCAGCAGGCCGGCGTGATCGGCTCAAGAATGACCGGCGCAGGCTTTGGCGGCTGCACAGTAAGCCTTGTTGAGGACGATTGTGTGAATCAATTTATTCAGAATGTAGGCAAAGCCTACCAAGATAAAATTGGTTATGCGGCCGACTTCTATGTTGTTGAAATTGGAGGCGGTCCAAAAGTTCTGATATAATATATATGCTTCGTGGAAAAATAACAGTTTGTTTTGGTAATTACTATATTGAAATTTGTGAATAGTATTGTTTTTATGGGTCATAATATTAAAGCACCATATTTTAAAGGAGGTCAATAATATGACTAAAGGCAATGCACAGCAAAACAATGCACAGCAAAACGCTGCACGGCAAAATAACACGCAACAAAACAAAAACAGAAATTCAGCCGAGAATGCTAACCGCAACAATGAAGCACAGGACACTCAAAGTACTGACGCTTCAAATAAAGCAGAAGGCAATGCAAAAAACTGCTAGTAGAATATTTCGTAAAAAAAGGTCGCATTTTAGCGACCTTTACATATTTATTGAATATAATAGCATTATAATAAATAATAGGTGATTTTATGGGAGTAGATACAATGTCCGCAAAAGAATTGTCCGAATATTTTTATAATGATCAATATATAATTATAGATATAAGAGATAAGGAAGATTATGAGAAAGGTCATATACCTTATGCAATTAATATACCATTTGATGATTTCGAGAAAAAATGCATAAACCTGTCTAAAAACAAAAAATACATCCTTTATTGTGAAAGAGGAGCGAGCAGTTTACTGCTTGCAAGGCGGATGGATCGGGAAGGCTTTGATGCCTTAAGCGTTAGCGGCGGACAAAATGCCTATCGAGGCACGTTGGTTCAATAAAAAAAATAAATTTTTAAATACATTGTTGATAGTATCGAGGAAAAAGTATATACTAGAAAAGGAATCCAAAAGTCTTTCGAGAAAGGAGTGTATAATCTATACTCAATAGATTATATGTGGAAAATGGACTTATATGATTATGTTGCGCCATGTCATTTTGGTATGGAGGCAGTATTAAAAAGAGAAATCCAGAGTCTTGGATATGAGATTATACAAGCCAGCGATGGTAGAATCACGTTTAGAGGGGACATTAATGCCATTTCAAGGGCTAATATATTTTTGCGTTCGGCAGAACGCGTTTTGCTTTGTTTGAAACAATTTAAAGCGCTTACATTTGATGAATTGTTTGAAGGTACTAAAGATATCCCATGGGAAGACTATATACCCGTAGATGGTAAATTTTGGGTCAAGAAAGCAGCGACTGCAAAAAGCAAGCTTTTTAGCAGCTCAGACATTCAATCTATTGTCAAGAAAGCGATCGTTGCCCGCCTTGAGATGAAGCATAAGATATCGTGGTTTAGTGAAAGTGGACAAGAATACCCATTGCGGGTCTTTATACTAAAAGATGAAGTGACTATTGCCCTTGATACCACTGGAGAATCCTTGCATAAAAGGGGGTATAGGACTTTTACAGGAAAGGCGCCTGTGTCTGAAACACTGGCGGCTGCGCTTATTATGCTGTCACCCTGGCATCGCGACAGGATATTAGTGGATCCTTTTTGTGGAAGTGGAACGATCCCTATTGAAGCAGCCATGATTGGCGCTAATATCGCTCCTGGTATGAATCGATCATTTACAGCAGAGAACTGGCATCATATTTTGCCTGGAAAAAGCTGGTATGAAGCGGTAAATGAAGCGGCCGACTTGATTAAGGAAGATACCAACATGGATATTCAGGGATACGACATTGATGACGATGCGATTAAGTTTGCTAGGGAGAATGCAAAGAATGCCAGAGTAGAGCATTTGATTCATTTTCAGCGCAGATCGATCAGGGATTTACGGCATCCTAAAAAATATGGGTTTGTCATAACGAATCCGCCATATGGTGAACGATTAGAAGATAAGGAAGTGCTGCCCCAGCTTTATAAAGAGATGGGGATAGCTTTCGAAGCTTTAGATTCATGGTCATATTATGTATTGACGTCTTATGAAGATGCAGAGAAATATATTGGAAGGAAGGCAGACAAAAACCGTAAAATTTATAATGGTATGATAAAAGCATATTTTTATCAATTTATGGGTCCAAAACCTCCAAAACCTAGAAAATAGGAGGACGAATTTGAAATATTTTAAACGGCTTTTTATTTTAATTTTATTAATAATTGTCGGAATCGTAATTGTTTCACGGGATATACCCAGCAATCTGATGGGTGAAGCGTCAGATTCGTTACAAGTTTATTACAATATCAAAAAGGCCGATGAAATCAACAGTAAGACGATATTGATTTACATAGATGATAATCAATTGGATACGAAAAAAGTGGCACCGTATATGGAAGATACAATGGAACTGATGCTTCCGATTCAAAGCGTGCCGCAAGCTTTTCAATGTGATGTTAAGATCAAGGAAGCTGGAAATGTATACTTCACAAAGGATGATATATCTGTCGACTTATCTGCAAGTAATGATTATTACACTTTGGTTCAAGACAATAATGGCGGAAGCCGAGTCGGTTTTATAAAGGGCATGACAGAACAAGGAGGTCAGTTTTTTGTTGCTGCGAGCATATTGTCTTCGGCATTTAATTATGGATACGCCTGGGACGATGGTAAGAACACGGCTCTATTTACAGTTGGAGAAAGCGTCGATTTGCAGGAGCTGCCCAGCGCTTATGACATGCATGATGATAATCGCGTGACGGCAATCAGAAACCAAGGAACGCTTGGAACCTGTTGGGCATTTGCTGCGCTTTCAGCTTTGGAAAGCACACTGATGCCGGAAGAAAAATTAATTTTTGCCGTAGACCACTTAAGCTTATCTAATGGGTTTGGCATCAGCCAGAATGACGGCGGCGATTATAATATGGCGCTGGCTTACTTTGCCAGCTGGAAGGGACCGGTTCTGGAATCAGATGATCCTTATGGAGATAATAAAACAGATGAAAGCCTGACGGCAGTCAAGCATCTTAAGGAAGCTGTTGTCATAGAAGAGAAGGACTATGAGAAGATTAAAAGGATGATATATACTTATGGCGGTGTTCAAAGCGCCTTTTATTCTGATATGGAAACGGCTAATAGCAGTTCAAAGTATTATAATATGGGCACCCAGAGCTATTACTATGCAGGCGATCAAGAGGCTAACCATGATATTGTTATTATAGGTTGGGATGACAATTACCCAAAGGAGAATTTTAACAACGTGCCTGATAATGACGGTGCATTTTTGTGTAGGAATAGTTGGGGAGATAACTTTGGAAACAAGGGTTATTTTTATATTTCATATGAAGATACCAATATAGGCGTCAATAATATTGTGTATACTGTGATTGAAGATGTTGATAATTATGAGACTATCTACCAGTCTGATTTGCTGGGGTGGATAGGCTCCATCGGATATCAGGAAGAATATGCTTACTTCTCTAATATATTTACAGCCACAGAGGATGAATATTTAAAAGCGACAGCTTTTTACGCAACAGGAAGCAATACGTACTATGACGTTTATGTAATCCAGAATTATACGGACACCTCATCCTATTCGGATATGGAATACATGATGAGCGGTTATTTTGAAGATGCCGGTTATTATACGGTTGATTTCGGAAAGGAAATCAGCCTGGCTAAAGGGAGTCAATTTGCAGTCGTGGTTCGGATCAAGACCCAAGGGGCGATCCATCCCATTGCAATTGAGTATAATGAAGGAGAATTGATTACACAGGCTGACATCAGTGATGGTAATGGATATATCAGTTACGATGGTGTTATCTGGGAGCATGTTGAAAGTACATACAATTGTAATGTCTGTCTGAAGGCATTTACTGATGTAGGAGACAAATAATTCTAGAAAGCAGGTGCAAGGATGAAAAAGCAAGTGATATTTGCGACGACCAATCAAGAGAAAATGAAAGAGATAAGGATGATTTTGGCTGACTTACCTGTAGAGGTTCTGTCATTATCGGATGCAGGAATAGAAGTGGAAATCATTGAAGATGGACAAACGTTTGAGGAAAATGCTATAATTAAAGCTAAGAAAGTAATGGAGCTGACCGGAATGATTACATTGGCTGATGATTCCGGGTTAGAAGTGGATTATTTAGATAAAGCGCCGGGAATATATTCCGCCAGATTTCTTGGTGAGAATACGCCCTATGCTGTTAAGAATAAATATATTTTAGAACAGCTTGAAGGAGTTGAAAAAGAGCGGAGAACTGCCCGTTTTTTGTGTGCTATTGCCGCTGCATTTCCTGATGGAAGGGTCTTGACCACAAAGGGAAGCATTGAAGGATTCATTGGCTGGCATGAAGCGGGAGAGTATGGCTTTGGTTTTGATCCGATATTTTTTCTCCCTGAATATGGCTGCACGACAGCACAGTTAAGCCCAAAAGCTAAAAATGAAATTAGCCATAGAGGCATAGCATTAAAAGCGATGAAAGAGGTATTAGAAAAAGATATATGAGAATATTAATTGTGAGCGACACACATGGCAGAGATACTAATCTAAAGAAAGTAATACGTAAAGTTTCACCGATTGACTTATTGATACATTTAGGCGATTTGGAAGGCAGTGAGGGAGACATTGAAAATATGGCGCCTTGTCCGGTGGAGATGGTCAGTGGTAATAATGATTTTTATTCAATGCTGGATAAAGAGCGGTTTATTAAGCTAGGTAAGTATCGGGTGATGCTGACTCATGGTCATTATTTTTATGTTGGCAACGATACGACAAAAATTAAAAAAGCGGCCCGTGCAAGAGCTTGTGACATTGTGATGTTCGGGCATACCCACCGTCCGCTGATTGATACCAGTGGTGACGTTATTGCCATCAATCCAGGAAGCATATCTTACCCCAGGCAGGACAATCATAAACCTTCATACATCATGATGGATATTGACAGATTTGGAGAAGCCCATTTCACGATTAAATATATGTAGGTTACAGTATAGCCAAGCATGTCTTCAGATCAGCGAAGCGGTTTAGTAATCTTCATTTGTCGCCCTACCAAGTGTGTAAAATACGGGGATTGTAAAAAGAATAAAAAAGTATTGACATTGCATGGTGCCTATAATATAATATATTTTGCGTCGTGAAAAGAAACATAAGAAAGACGACCATCCGGGGTGTGGCTCAGCTTGGCTAGAGCGCTTGATTTGGGTTCAAGAGGTCGCAGGTTCAAATCCTGTCACCCCGACACGTGAGCCGGAATATTACATTCGATTATATTTCGCTATGCGGGTGTAGTTCAATGGTAGAACACTAGCCTTCCAAGCTAGACACGTGGGTTCGATTCCCATCACCCGCTTCGGTACTACAATAACACCTATAGTACATGTGTGAGTCTGTAGCTCAGTTGGATAGAGCAACGGCCTTCTAAGCCGTGGGTCGGGGGTTCGAATCCCTTCAGGCTCGTTTGTCAATAATAGACATGCTTATATTTAATATGGTGGGTATAGCGCAGTTGGTTAGCGCGCCAGATTGTGGCTCTGGAGGCCGAGGGTTCAAATCCCTCTATTCACCTTTGGTTTATTATCAGATGATAGCTGATATCAATGATGGGCTATCGCCAAGCGGTAAGGCACAGGACTTTGACTCCTGCACTCGCTGGTTCGAATCCAGCTAGCCCAGTTTGCAGATAAGTAAAATGGTTAGCCGTTTTTTCTGATCTTGCAGAAAAGCAGATAATGAACAATGGGATATTAGCTCAGTTGGTAGAGCACTTGACTTTTAATCAAGTTGTCCGGGGTTCGAATCCCCGATGTCTCATGGTGATTACTAGGTTTGTAACACTTGTAATTTTTCAATATGCGGATATGGCGGAACTGGCAGACGCGCTAGACTTAGGATCTAGTGGGAGACCGTGCAGGTTCGATTCCTGTTATCCGCACGCTTTAGCCCTTGTGAATGTAAGGTTTCGATAAGGATGGTTACAAAAAACCAGTAAAATCAAGGCTTTACAGACAGTGACAGACAATGCTATTGTGAAAATTGAATACCAATCAGAATGAGGGATATTGTTTTTGAGTAAACAGTATCCCTTTTCTGCGTTTCCCCACTGCCTGTAAGTAGGGCACTACCGCCATAGGAATAACCCTATGGCGTTTTTTGGTGTGCCCGGTGGGCACACGTTCTAACGGGTGAAAGTCGTGTGTTCTGAAAAGCTGTCATCAGCTTGCCAGTGAAAGTCTGGTCAAGGTAATCGCCAGTGAGCCTTGTAGCGAGCCTCTAGTGCTTTTGGGTGACTGATTGTGC
>Ga0153920_1000178_pt1 | contig 24899 bp, 22 predicted proteins | sample TSNJ004MetaG_FD_104713 | JGI IMG/M metagenome (GOLD analysis project Ga0153920, IMG submission 104713) | Attine ant fungus gardens microbial communities from New Jersey, USA - TSNJ004 MetaG | ecosystem: Host-associated > Fungi > Mycelium > Unclassified | place: USA: New Jersey, Brendon T. Byrne...
GCCGCGTAGCAGCCCATGAACCCCAGGTGGTAGCGGCGGGTGGCCGGGTTCAACCCGAGCGCCCGCACAATCTGGTAGTCCGGGCCCGGGTTGTAAAAGCCGGTGCAGGACACGGTGATCAGGTCCGTGACCTGGGAGGGATCCACGTCCGGGCAGGCTTCCAAGGCCTTGCGCGCCGCCTCAACGTACAGCGCCGGCGCCTTGGCGGCATACACCTCGTTGCGGGTGCGGGTGCTGGGGCGGCGCAACTCATTGGTTTGCCCGTCGTAGAACACCGCTTCACCCTCCACCGGCTTGTCCCGGTCAAACTCCTCCACGACGGTGTAGCGGGTGTCAATGGCCGCGGAGTCAAAGGAGGTGGAGATCAGCCGCTGTCCCAGCCGGGTCAGCCCGGGCTGGGCGGCAAAGACGTCACGAACCTCGGGCTGGTGCAGGACAGTGGACGGCACGGCCGTCTGAATGGTTCTAAGCATGACCGACATGGGCCGAGCCTATGCGGTGGCTCCGGAGCGGTAAAGGACGTTCAGCAATTCCCAGTGGATCCGAACCTTCACCCCACACACACAACGGTTTCACCTACCAAGACGATACCCGCATAATCACTTCGTATTTTGCCCCGAGTAGCACCAGTCAAAGACCCACGCCTGCCCACACCCATACCCCAGAGTCAGCGTCCACACTCCAGTAATCAGCAGTGTGCACCATTTGATCCCGGCATCTTTTTGCCAGTCCAATCATCCTTGGTAAAAGGACGTCAAAAATTTGAGTGCGAGATTTCGTTCGAGGGAACGATGGTCAGCGACAAGGAAATGTCTGAATAGCGGCCCCGGTAGTGGCGCCAGCAATCGAGAATTTGATGTACCCGCTGCTGATAGCCCTTAGAGGGGTTTGAACTGCGGCGGGATTACCAACTCGGTGTCGACCAAGCAGGATCAAGGGCTTTCGCCGCGGTACCCATGCGCGTCTTCCCATCGGACCTAGAATTACCGCTTTTCATCTTGGGCTTTAGTTGCTGACCATACAGTCCAATAGTCAATTTCATCGAAGCCGCCTTCCTGCGGAACTCTATAGGCAATGTAGTCAATGAGGGATTTGAGCTCGATATCGGAGAGCTCATGAAGAATCGATCGTCCTGTTCGATCTAGAAGGTCGCGCTGTAACGACGTGATATTTGGATAGGACTTTCGACGTTCGGAGAGGGCAGATTCCTTCACCGTTTCAAAGCCAACAGAACGCAAGAGGTCACTTACTGCGTCTCTACGCGGGCGCCGTTGCTCTTCAAATGCCAGGAGGCGCGGAAAAACCTCGAAAAAATACCCGCGTAGATGTTCAGGATTTCCTGGATGTAGCACGTCGTCCATGGTGCGATCCTGGACGATCAATGTTCCTCCTGGCGCGAGCAGCCGCATCGCTTCGGTGAAAACCGCGCTGAGATCAGGTACGTGGTGGATCAATGCCCGCTGAAAAACAATGTCGTAGGAACCGGAGGGGAGACCAGTTTCGGCGGCATCGGCAACGACGAATGAAAGGTTGGGTTGTTCGTCGCAACGAGTCTCGGCTGCTTGGATCATCTGAGCCGAGAAATCCACGCCAGTCACGGATTCAACACCAAGATCCAACCAAGCGGTCGAATAGATTCCCCCTCCGCAGCCAATGTCAGCTACTCGCGTTCCGCACGGATTTAGTGTGTCGAGAATTGATTCCTTCCAGCTCGTATCTGCTGTTCGAAGAGCGTAGGTATTGCGGAGCAATGGGTCGTTGAAATCGAGAGCCATTTGGAACCGTCCCTTTATCTTGACATCGAGGTACTTAGTATGACCGTAAACGTGGTGTATCTTGATGTCAAGATTATTTTCGCTTGGAGGAAACGCGATGAGTTCAGAAGATGCTGTAGATCATCTAGTGTCAGGATGGGAGGCTGCCCTCCCGGAAATTGATCCTTCACCACTTCAGGTCTTCAGCCGTATTACGAGGTTGTCACAGCGCTTAGACACGGTGCGCCGAGGAATATTCGCAGATCTGAACTTGCAGATTTGGGAGTTTGACGTCCTCTCCGCGCTACGTAGGAGCCTCCCGGACTTTGAACTAACCGCTGGTCAGCTACTAACAGAGACGCTTGTCACTTCGGGCACGATGACTAACCGGATTGATCGGCTTGTAGAGCGGGGATTGGTTAGTCGAACTAAGGATCCTCACGACAAACGAATCGTCAAGGTCGGGTTGACTGGTGATGGGGTCGTTTTAGTCGATGAAGCTCTAACCCGCTTGCTCAGATACGAGAGCGCATTGCTGTCTCTGATTTCTAGCCGCAAGCAACATGAATTGACGCAACTGCTAAAAGCTCTGCTTCTTCCAATAGAAGGCGAATTGTCGGATTAATACTGTTATAGCTGCCCGGAGAAGGTGTCCTACATGGGCATCGGAAACGATCGTTTTTGGTGCAAAGTATAAGGCACCGTCACAGAGTATTTTATGGGCAGGGTATATGAGATTTGCTGTTTTCCAATGATTCCTAGAATCTCGTGTAAACCGAGTCAGAGAAGGGAGTGGCCCGTTTAGCTACCTTCGTACGGGATACTGCCGGAGTCCTGTTCGAACCAAATTCCATTGCTGCAATTTGCAAGTGTTCTCGGCCTGCCTCGGGCACCGGCTGTCAATCGGGCTTTCACCGGCCCGCGTCCGCAGTCTCTTCCTCGGCCTGCAGCTTCTGCATGGTCACCTCCAGCAGCGCCGCCGTGGTGCGGATGAACGCACTGATCCAGCCGAACAGCACGGCCACCGCCGCCAGTTCAAACCCAGTGAGGTTGAAGTAGTCCCAACGGGCCCAAAGCATCATAGACAGCACAAGCCCGCCCAGGGCGGCCAGGGAAAGCAGGTGAAAGATCGCCGGAAAGCCGGGGAACAGGAAGACGGAGCCGGCCAACAGCACCACCAGGGCGGCGTTGGCCGCCCACACCCCGCTGGCGTGCAGGTCCCCGAGGGTGTTCACGGGCACCACGGCGGCGAGCATTACCCCGCCGGCCACGATCAGCAGGCACCAGCGCACCACCTTCGGCCGAGGCCGGAAGACCCGTGAGAGCCGCTGCCCGCGCACCCGGGCCCGCCGGTCATAGGCCTGGGCCAGCCGGCTGAGGTCCCGCAGCAGGAATTCGCTGAAGGTCGCCAGCACCAGGCCGGTGACGAACAAGGTGGTGTTAAACGCCCAGAAGGAGCGCACCCCACTGTCGAAGGTGCCCAGGGTGGAGAACATGGTTTTCCACCAGATCGGGTTTTCGGCCACCAGCATGCTGAGCATGACCCCGGAGACCATGAACCCGCCCAGCACCACCGACAGGGTGTGCGAACTGGTGCGGGCGGTGGCCTCCAGGGAGATGTAGGCGCTCAGCCCCGTCCCGAGCCCCACCATGACACTGCCGGCGAACATGTCCACGGTCAGCCCGAAGAAGGAACGCTGGATCAGGTAGAAGAAGACGTTCAGGGCCATCACGGCAATCGCGGCGTGCACCAGCAGCAGGGCGAACATGGCGTTCAGCTCCCGCCAGCGCGGCAGTTCGCACAGCCAGCGCTCCCGCTGCACCAGCAGGTGCCGGAACCCCCAGACGCTGCTGCCGGCCGCGGCAATGCCCCCGGAAATGGCGCCCAACGCCCCCACGGACAGCCCGCCGTAGAGGGTGGGTCGACCACCGGCGAAGAGCAGCAGGCCCACGGCCGTGCCCAGCAGCGAGCAAATCAGTCCGGCCCAGAGTGCCTGGCGCTCAATGTCCAGTTCAACGGCAGGCGAATGGCGGGTATCCGAAGGGCTGAGGGTAGACACCCCTCTATTGTGGCTTTTTGCCGCCGCGTTTTCATTTTTGGGTCCATCCCGAGCCGCCACGGTTAGCGCCCGGACCCCTCCCCGGCCCGCCTCGGTGCCCTGCCAGCGGGGAATGCGGGCAAAACACGGTGGCGGCATTGACATGGCGCGGATCACACTGTTGGCTAGAAGAGTAAATGACCCTTAACTGAAAAGCGGGCCGCTTCTTACCTCCACCCGATGGGAAGTGACTGATGAGCACACCAACTCCGGACACCGCACCGAGCATGAGAGCCCTGGTCGATGGGCTGCGCGAAAAACTGGCGCGCAGCGCCCTGGGCGGCAGTGAGAAGTCCCGGGCACGCCACGTGGCCCGCGGCAAGCTGCTGCCGCGCGAACGGATCAGCCGGCTGCTGGATGAAGGCTCGGATTTCCTGGAGGTCGCCCCGCTGGCGGCCCACGGGCTCTACGACGATGCGAGTCCCGGCGCCGGGATGATCACCGGCATTGGCCAGGTCGCCGGGCGCGCGGTGATGGTGGTGTGCAATGACGCCACGGTCAAGGGCGGAACCTACTTCCCGATGACCGTGAAGAAGCACCTGCGGGCCCAGCAGATTGCCCTGGAGCACCGCCTGCCGTGCATCTACCTGGTGGATTCGGGCGGGGCCTTCCTGCCCATGCAGGATGAGGTGTTCCCAGACCGCGAGCACTTCGGGCGGATCTTCTACAATCAGGCCCAGCTCTCCTCCCGCGGCATCCCCCAGCTCTCCGCGGTGCTCGGCTCCTGCACCGCCGGCGGTGCCTACGTGCCGGCGATGAGCGATGAAACCGTGATCGTGCGCGAGCAGGGCACCATATTCCTGGGCGGTCCGCCCCTGGTGAAGGCCGCCATCGGCGAGGAAGTCAGCGCGGAGGAGCTGGGCGGCGGCCAACTGCACGCCGAGGTCTCCGGGGTGGTGGACCACCTGGCCGAGAACGATGAACACGCCCTGTCGATGATCCGCGACATGGTGCGCACCCTGCCCGAACCCGCGCCGGTGCCCGAACGCAACTGGAACGAACCGGCCAAGGACCCGGCCGGGCTGCTGGAGGCGGTCCCGGTGGACGTGAACGCCTCCTACGACGTGCACGAGGTCATCGAACGCATCGTGGATGGCGGGTCGGTCAGCGAATTCAAGCCGGACTACGGCACCACGCTGGTGACCGCGTTCGCCACCATTTACGGGATGAAGGTCGGAATCCTGGCCAACAACGGGGTGCTGTTCTCCGAATCGGCGATGAAGGGCGCGCACTTCATCGAGCTGTGCGACCAGCGCGGCATCCCGCTGGTGTTCCTACAGAACATTTCCGGGTTCATGGTCGGGCGGGATGCGGAGGCCGGGGGCATCGCCAAGCACGGGGCGAAGCTGGTCACCGCGGTGGCCACCTGCCGGGTTGCGAAGTACACGATCATCATCGGCGGCTCCTTCGGGGCAGGGAACTACGCCATGTGCGGGCGGGCCTACTCCCCCCGCTTCCTGTGGATGTGGCCCAACGCCCGGATCTCGGTGATGGGCGGATCCCAGGCCGCCGGGGTGCTGACCACCATCCGCGCCGAGGCCCGCGCCGCGGCCGGGGACCCGATGAGCCAGGCCGAACAGGATGACTACGCGGCCCCGGTGCTGGCCGACTACGACCGGATGGGCAGCCCCTACTACTCCACCGCCCGATTGTGGGATGACGGGGTGATCGACCCGGTGGACACCCGCCGGGTGCTGGGAATGGCCCTGTCCCTGTCCGACGGTGAACAGCTGCCGGACACCAACTTCGGAATCTTCAGGATGTAACCGTGGACCTGTTTGACAAAGTTCTTGTGGCGAACCGCGGTGAAATCGCCGTTCGCGTGATTCGTACCCTCAAGGCCCTGGGCATCCACGCGGTCGCCGTCTACTCGGCCGCGGACGCCGCCGCCCGGCACGTGCAGGAGGCCGACAGCGCGCTCTACCTGGGCCCGGCCCCGGCCACCGACAGCTACCTTGACATCGACAAGGTGGTGCAGGCCGCCCGGGACAGCGGGGCGGCGGCCGTGCACCCCGGCTACGGTTTCCTCTCCGAAAACCCGGTGTTCGCCCGGGCCCTGCAGGCCGCGGGCATCACCCTGATTGGCCCGCGGGTCTCTGCGCTGGAGGCCATGGCGGACAAGATCAAGGCCAAGGAGCTGGTGGCCAGCCGCGGCGTGCCGCTGGCCGCCGGGTTTTCCGCCGCCGGACTGGATGATGAGCAGATCACTGCCCGCGCCATTGAGGTCGGCTTCCCGTTGCTGATCAAGCCCTCCGCCGGCGGCGGGGGCAAGGGGATGGTCCAGGTCCACCGGGCCGAGCAGCTGCCCGGGGCGCTGGCCGCGGCCCGCCGGGTGGCGGCCACCGCGTTCGGGGATGACACGCTGCTGCTGGAGCGGCTGATCGAAACCCCACGCCACATCGAGGTGCAGGTGCTCGGGGACACCCACGGGAACATCGTGCACCTGGGTGAACGCGAATGCTCACTGCAGCGGCGCCACCAGAAGGTCATCGAGGAGGCCCCCTCGGCGCTGCTCGGCGACCTGCCCAACGGTGAGGCGCTGCGCGCCGAACTGGGGGCCGCAGCAGTCCAGGCGGCCCGGGCGGTGGACTACGTGGGGGCCGGCACCGTGGAGTTCCTGGTCTCCGCCCAGCGCCCGGAGGAGTTCTTCTTCATGGAAATGAACACCCGCCTGCAGGTGGAGCACCCGGTCACCGAACAGGTGGTGCGGGTTCAGGGGCGCCAACTGGACCTGGTGGAACAGCAGGTGCGCATCGCCGCCGGGGCGCCGCTGGACTTCGGACAGGAGGCGGTCAGCTTGCAGGGCCACTCCATTGAGGCGAGGCTGTACGCCGAACGTCCGGAACACGACTTTGTGCCCTCCACCGGCACCATCACCGGGTACCGTGAACCCGCCGGCGCCGGGCTGCGCCTGGATTCGATGCTGGCCCCCGGGGCCACCGTCTCCGCGCATTATGACCCGATGCTGGCCAAGCTGATCGCCACCGGCAGCGACCGCGCCGCCGCCCTGCAGCGCCTGCGCACGGCGCTGGATGAGCTGCTGGTCACCGGGGTGCACACCAACACCGAATTCCTGGCCGCCCTGCTCGATGACCAGCAGGTGCGCGCCGGGCAGCTGGACACCGAGCTGATCGCCCGCTTCCTTGACCGCTGGCAGCCGGCCGTCCCGGATTTCGCCGACTACGCCCAGGCGGCGGCAGCCTGGCTGGCGGCCCAACCGGTGGGCCGCGGCCCCTGGTCCGGCACCGGGTTCAGCACCACCGGGCCGCTCAGCCGCACCCTGCTCCTTGAGCACGACGAGCACTCATGCCAGCTGCAGGTGACGGCCACGCCCGGCGGCTGGCAGCTGCGCCACGAGGACCAGCGGTGCGAGGTCAGCACCGTTGCGGGCCTGGTGCTGGTGGATGGCCGGGCGCTGCGCGCCCAGCTGGACCCCCAGGGCACCGCGTGGGTGCAGCGCGGGGCGGCGACGTTCGCGCTGCACCGCGTGGACCGCGCCGAGCAGCTCTCCCGCTCCCTGGCCCTGCTGCAGCGTGCCGCCTCACCACTGGATGCCCAGCTGCTCTCCCCCATGCCCGGGGCGGTGTGCGTGCTCAACGTGCAGGACGGCCAGCAGGTGCAGGCCGGCGACGTGCTGTTGGCGGTGGAGGCCATGAAGATGGAACACGAGATCACCGCACCGGCGGACGGAACCGTGAAGCTGCTGGTGGGCCTGGGTGACCAGCTCACGGCCCGGCAGCCGGTGGCGCAGATGCACTACGCCGAGGCGGCCGAGGAAGGATGAGCAGCATGGGCCCGGCATGGCTTTTCTGTCCCGCAGACCGTCCCGAACGCTACGGCAAGGCGGCCGAACGCGCCGACGTGGTAATCCTGGACCTGGAGGACGCGGTCGCGCAGGACACAAAACACCAGGCCCGGCAGTGGGTGGGCGAATCCGCGCTAGATCCGGCGCGCACCCTGGTGCGGGTCAATGCCGCCGACTCCCCACACTTCGCCGAGGACCTGGCCATGGTGCGCACCAGCGGCTACACCCAGGTGATGCTGCCCAAGGCCGAGGACCCGCGGGTGCTGACCGAGCTGGAGGGGCTAAGGGTGTACACGCTGATTGAGACCGCGCGCGGGGTCTTGGCGGCCGAGGACCTGGCCGCCCATCCGGCGGTCCACGGGCTGATGTGGGGCGCCGAGGACCTGGTCGCCTCCCTGGGCGGGACTTCCTCCCGGCGCGCCGACGGCGGCTACCGGCAGGTTGCCGTTCACGCCCGCGCCCGCGTCCTGCTGGCGGCCCGCGCCTGGGACAAGCAGGCGCTGGACTCGGTCTACCTGGACATCCCCGACCTGGCCGGGCTCGCGGCCGAGGCGGAGGACGCGCAGGCCAGCGGGTTCACCGCCAAGGTGCTGATCCACCCCTCCCATGTGCCGGTGGTGCGCGAGGCCTTCGCCGGCACGCAGCGGCGGCAGTGGGCGCAGCGGGTGCTGCAGGCCGCGCAAAACGAGCGTGGGGTCTTCAGCTTTGAGGGCCAGATGGTCGACGAGCCGGTGCTGCGCCAGGCCCGGCAGATCCTGGAAAGGGATTAGCCCAGCATCTCGCGCACGCCGCTGGCCAGCAGGGTCAGCGCCCCGGCGAACGCGATGATCACCACGAAGGCGCGGCTGACCTTGTGCGGGATCCGTGGGGCCAGCCAGTTGCCCAGCAGGATGCCGCACACCATGGCGATGGCGCAGCCCACCCACTGGCTCCAGTGCAGCTGCGGCATCCCGCCCTTCGCGATCAGCGAGGCAAGGGAGAGCACAAAGAAGTACAGCTGCACCGAGATCGCGAACTTCGCCTGCGGCCAGCGGCTGGCCACCGCGTAGGCGGCAATCGCTGGGCCGGAGACCGCCGCGGTGACCGACATGAACCCGGACACCGCTCCGGCCCCGATGGCCAGTCCCTTGCTGTCGGCGGATTTCAGGTTCCGCAACAGGAAGCTGGATCCAAGGGCCAGCATCACCATCAGGGCGATGGCGATGGAAAGTTTTGGTCCGCCCAGTTGGCTGGCCACCCAGGCGCCGGGGATGGTCATGATCACCGCCGGGACCAGCAGCAGCATGACCTTGCGGTATTCCACCTCACGGAACACCTGGGCCAGGATCAAGAAGCTGCTGCAGGTGCCCAGGAAGTTCACCAGCATGACCCCCTCTAAGGGGCCGAGCACCATCACGATGAAGGGTGAGGAGACCAGGGCGAAGCCCATTCCGCTCACCCGCTGGGTTGAGGCGCCCACGAAGGTGGCGGCGCTGAGTGCGAGAATTGCACCGATTGTCACCGTACCCACCGAGCGCGCCCTCCCAAAAGATATTGTCCGGGGCTGAAACCAGCCCCGGACAACGCTACCTCATTGACCGTCAGTGCGGCCGTGCCTAGTTCCCCGGCCCCGATTCGGCCGGCGCGAACTGGGCAACCGTGGTGTAGAAGCGGGGGCGGCGGTGCCGCGCCCGGATCAGGAACAGCGCCCCGGCGGCCAGGATCCCGGCGCCGACCAGGAACACCAGCCCAAACCCGCCCAGGTGCGTTCCCGATCCGTAGGCCGGGTCCAGGGAGTCGATCACGGTCTGGAAAAACACCGCGGCCAGCGCGATCCCGCCCAGCAGTGGGGCGAGCCCGCGCAGCATCAGGTTGCGCACCGACCCGCGCAGGGCGCGGCGGAAGTACCAGACGCAGGCGAACGCGGTGATCCCGTAGTAGAAGCAGATCATCATGCCCAACGCCAGGATGGTGTCATTCAGGACGTTCAGGGAAACAAAGCGCATCAGCGCGTAGAACCCGGTGGAGAGCACCGCGGCGATCACCGTGGCAAACGCGGGAGTGCCAAAACGCGGGTGCACCCGGGTGAAGGCCTGCGGCAGCGCCCCATAGTGCCCCATGGCCAGCAGCGAGCGGGCCGGGGAAATCATGGTGGACTGCAGGGAGGCGGCACAGCTGGACAGGGTGGCCAGCGACAACAGGATCGCGGCCGGCCCCATCACCGGGGAGGCGAGCACCGCGAAGATGTTCCCGGCGTGCTCCGGGTTTGCCAGCCCCAGCCCCGACGTACCGATGCCGGCGAACACCGTGGCCGCCACCGCGCTGAGCAGGTACAGGCCCAACACCACCACCGCGGTGATCCCGGCGGCCAGGCCGCTGGTGCGTTCCCCGGCCTTGGTTTCCTCATTCATCGTCAGGCAAACATCCCAGCCCCAGAAGGCGAAGATGGACAGGCTCAGCCCCACCGCCAGGGCGGAGAACGAGTCAATACCCAGCGGGTTGAACCACTCCAGGCTGACGTGGGTCGCCGGGGCGGAGGTGGACATGGCGGCGAAGATGAACCAGCCCAGCACCACCAGTTGGAAGCCCACCAGCAGGTACTGCACGATGCCCGAGGCATGCAACCCGCGCACCGACACCCAGGTTGCGGCAAACATGAACACCAGGCAGGTGGCCACGTTGATCCAGGGGTTCGCGGCCAGGTCCGCCAGTTCCGGGCGGGAGGTGAGCTGGGCCAGGAACAGGTAGAAGAAGTCCACCGCCACCCCGGCCAGGTTGGAAAGCACAATGATGTTCGCCGCCAGCAGCCCCCAGCCGCCCAGCCATCCGGCCCTCGGGCCGAACGCCTTCCACACCCAGGTGAAGGTGGTGCCGTTATCGGGCAGCGCCCGGTTCAGCTCCCGGTACCCCAGGGCGACCAGGAACATGGGGATGAAGCCGACCAGGAAGATGGCCGGAAGGTGGGTGCCCACCACATCGGCGGTGGGGCCGAGCGTACTGGTGATGACGTAGGCCGGGGCGATGGTGGAAACCCCGATGACGGTGGCGGTAGCCAGCCCAATCTGGCCGCCGTGCAGGCCCTTACCCTGTGAGCCCTGCTCGCGCACGGACGCAGCAGACCCGGTGGTTCTGATCAGGGTGCTCATTGTTCCTCACCGCCTGGTTCCGGGCTGCCTGCTGCGGCGCGGCGCGCCGGCAGCTGTTGGGTGATGCAGTGGATGCCGCCGCCGCGGGCGAACAGTTCGCGGGCGTCCACGCCCACCACCTCACGGCCCGGGTAGGCCCTGCGCAGGATGCCCAGCGCCAGGTCGTCATTCGGGTCATCAAAGGTGCAGGCAATGACCCCGTCGTTGGTGACCAGGTGGTTGAGGTAGGAGTAGTCCACCCAACCTTGCGCATCCCGCAGGGTCCGCGGCGCGGGGACCGGGATGAGCTTCAGCTTCCGCCCAGCCGCGTCTGTGGCCGCAGTCAAGACCTGGCGGATCTCCTCGGAGATGGCGTGGTCCGGATGCGCCGGATCGCGCTGGTCATGGTAGAGCACCACCCCGGGCGCGGGGAAGCAGGCGGTGATGTCCACGTGCCCGCGGGTGCCGAATTCCTGGTTGTCCCGCGTCAATCCCCGCTCAAGCCAGATTACCGTGGAGGTCCCCAGCTGCCGGGCGAACTCCGCCTCGATCTGCTCTGCGCTCAGTCCCGGGTTGCGTCCCGGGTCCAGTTGGACGCTGCGGGTGGCCAGGATGGTGCCCTCCCCGTCCACGTGGATGCCGCCGCCCTCATTGGTGATCGCGGAGCGGATGCGCCGCGCGCCGGCGAGCGCGGCGACTTCTGCCGCGATCCTTGAGTCCTTGCCCCAGGTGGCCCATGACTGGGCGCCCCAGCCGTTGAAGTTCCAGTCAATGGCCACCCGGTTTCCCTGCGCGTCGGCAACGAAGGTCGGGCCGATGTCGCGCATCCACGCGTCATCCAGGGGCCGCAGTTCATAGTGCACGTCCAGTCCCAAGTGCCGCCGGGCATCGGTTTCAGCCGCGGGATCCACGATCATGGTCACCGGAGTGAAGCGGGAAACGACGCGGGCCACGTCGGCCCAGGCGGTGCGAGCCGCCTCGGCCTGCTGGCGCGTATCGCCCAGGGTGTAGCCGCCACTGGGGAACGCCATGAAGATCCGTTCATGGGGTGCGGTTTCCGGCGGCATGCTCAGGACGGGCTGCTGGGTCCGGTCGGTGGCCGGGCTGGCGGTGCTCTGCCTACGCATTGGTCTTCACCTGCTCTCCCAGGGGTGAATCGGCCTTCGGGTCGGTGAGGGCCCGGTAGGTTTCCGGGCGGCGGGTGCGCAGGAAGGGGAACAGGCTCAGCCAGTCGCGGCGGGCATCCAGGTCCAGCGTGGCCACCAGCACCGCGGACTCATCGCGCGGTGCCCGGGCCAGGATGCGTCCGTAGGGGTCGGAGATGAAGGAGGATCCGTAGAAGTTCAGCCCGCCCTCGGTGCCCCAGCGGTTGGGGACGACCATGAACAGGCCGTTGGCGATGCCGTTGCCGATGATCGTCTGGCGCCACAACGGTTCGGTGTCGAAGTTCGGGTGGTCCGGTTCGGAGCCGATGGCGGTGGGATAGGCCAGCAGGTCGGCGCCGGCCAGCGAGTAGATGCGCGGTGGTTCGCTGAACCATTCATCCCAGCAGGTGGGCAAGCCCATCCGCAGCCCGGGGATGCCGGAGAGCTCGTGCACCGGGTAGGGGTCTTCGTTGGGCCCTTCACGGAAGTAGGTGTGCTCGTAGTAGCCGGCCGTGCGCGGGATGTGCAGCTTGTTGGTGGCCGCCACCAGTTCACCGTCCGGGCAGATGATGATGGCCGTGTTCAGTCCCAGGCCGTCGGCTGCCTCGGCCTTGCGGAACAGTGAGATGTGCACATACAGGCCGTGCCTTGCGGCCTGTTCGGCGGCGAAGAGGTAGGTGGGGCCGGTCAGCAGGTCTTCGGCTTCGGCGTCGGCCTGCCCGGGCTGCGGTTTCTGGAACGCCGGATAGCGGCTGAGGGTCAGTTCGGGAAGGAAGACAATGCGCGCACCGTGGGCGGCCGCCTTTTCAATGCCTTCGGCCAGCTCGGCGCGGGTCGCCGCCTCATCCTCATGCCAGCGATGCTGGACCGCGGCGACCGTCACGGTGCCGCGCTGCGGTGCGGCGGCACGTGCCGGGGAGGGTGGAGGGGTCAGTGCCAGTATTTCCTTCATGGGATCCACATCCTTGAAAATCCGATAACGAATGCTATTCGTTTTTCAGCATAGGGTGAGCCAAACCACAAGGGCAAGAGTTTTAACGAATTAAATTCGTTAAGTTCTGATACGCTCAGATCATCACCCTCAGACAGGTAGGTAGACGCCCATGGCCCGCCCCTCAACCCCCAAGCTCAGCAGCGAACTCATTGCCGCCGCCGCGCTGAAGCTGGTGGACAAGAACGGGGAATTCACTATTCCGCAGCTGGCCAAGGCACTGTCGGTGTCCGCGTCCTCGCTCTACAACCACGTCGGCGGCAAGGATGAAATCATCGAGCTGATGCGCGGTCAGGCCATGTCCCGGGTCCAGCTGCCCGAAGCGCCTGGCGGCCACTGGCGGGAAACCCTGCGGTTGATCGCGGTGTCCTACTTCGAGTCCTATTCCCGGCACCCACGGCTAATCCCCCTATTCACCAGCCACACCGTGCGGGACCGCACCACGCTGCGCGTCTATGACGCCTTGGCCCAAACCCTGGCCGGTGCGGGCTTCGACCCGGCGGCACGGTTGACGGCGATCACCATCATTGATTCCTTCGTCCTGGGCTCGGCGCTGGATGCGGCCGCCCCCGATGAGGTCTGGGCGGCCGATGTCGATTCCTCAGCGTCATTCACCGAAGCCCTCGAAGAGGGGCTGGGGTCGGCCGAACGCGCCGAGCAGACCTTCGGGCAGGGCCTGGACATCATCCTGGCGGGGCTCGAAGCCCGGGTTTCCGCGCGGGGGTAGCGGGCCCCTGCTCCGCGTCGGGTTCAGATCAGCTGGTGGCCGGGCGCTGCGGCGCGGAGGCGAAGAGGTTCAGTCCCAGCGCGCGGGAGAGGTGGCCGATGGCCAGCTGGGAGCGCACCGAGTTGCCGGCATTGTCCAGCAGCGGCGAGAACGCGCCGATCGCGCCCTTGCCCGGGGCCATGGCCACAATGCCGCCGGAGACCCCGGACTTGGCGGGGATGCCGATTTCAAAGAGCCATTCACCAGACTTCTCGTAGAGGCCATTGGTGGCCACCACAGCCAACACGTCCCGGCATACGTCCGCGGAGACTACCCGCTCCCCGGTGACCGGGTTGACCCCGCCGTCGGCGAGCGTGGAACCCATAATCGCCAGATCGTGGGCGGTGACCTTCAAGGCGCACTGGCGGGTGTAGATGTCCACGATTTCCAGCGGTTCGCCCTCCAGCTGCCCGTGGGCCTTCAGGAGCCGTCCCAGCGCCTTGTTGCGCTCATTGCTGCGGGACTCGGAGCGGTAGACTTCGCCGTCCATTTTCAGATGGCGTCCGGCGAAGGCGGAGAGGCATTCGCGGATGTTCTCCCACTTCTCGGCCGCGGTCTGCCCCGGCACCAGTGCCGCGGTGGCCAGCGCCCCGGCATTGACCATGGGGTTCATGGGATGCCCCTCGTTCAGCTCAATGGCCATCACCGAGTTAAAGGACATGCCGGTGTTGTTCACGCCGATGTAGTCGCGCACCGCGTCGTGGCCCAGCTCCTGCAGGACCAGCGCGTAGACGAACATCTTGGAGATCGACTGGATGGAGAACTCGTAGTTCACGTCCCCGGCGCACAGCACGTTGCCGCCGACGTTGGACAGGGCCACCGCAAACAGGGAGGGGTCCACTTCACCGAGGATGGGGATGTAATAGGCCAGCATGCCTTCGTCGATGTCGGCGTAGCGGGCGTGCACATCCTGCAGCAGCTCCTCGATGCGAGCCTTTTCCGGCAGGGAGCCGGTGGAGACTTGCTGTTTGACATCACTGTAGTCATTTGGAATCACTGACGCCCCCTGTCCCTTGCCGTACATGGTCCGCTCCTGCCTCTACAGGCTATACCGAGGCGCCCTGCCCCGCCGCCGAGTTGAGTTCGGTGTTTCCAGTATCCGTGCCCGATCGGCGCGACCACAAACCACCGTGTGCCGCGCGCCTAGCCGCGAACCAGGGAAACGATCTGCCCGGTGGCCCGCCCGGAGGGGGCCAGCAGGTGCCCCAGGTGCTTGTGCACCCTGATCACCGTGGAGCGGTCCGCCACCCGGGCGCCGGGAATCCTGGACTCCAGGACCGCCTCCAGCCGCAGCGCGTCGGCCCGGCTGCGGCTGGTGAGCGCGACGACGAGGTTGAATTCCCCGAAGGCCACCCCTGCGAACTGGATCTCGGGCATGGCCAGCCACGCACCGTCCCCCTCCACCAGGGAGGCGACCGGGACCTGCAGGAAGTACCAGGTCACCGCCGGCCAGTTCGAGTACTGCTGGGCAACGTGGATGCGCAGATCCAGCGCCTGCTGCATGCGCAGCGTGGCCAGTGCGTCACTGGCCCGCTGCCCGCTGATGCCCAGCTCCCGGGACAGCTCGGTGTTGCTGGCGCGCACGTCCTTTTCCAGCACCCGCACGATGCCGGTGGCCAGCTGTTCGGGCACCACCTTGGCGGCGGCCGCCCGCGGCGGTCGGAAACGCGGAATGCTGTTGACCTGGACTGCGGAAAGGGCCTGCACGGTCCAGTTCGCACCGAGCTTGAGAATGGAGTTCAAGATATAGGTGCGGGTGGAGCGCACCCCGGGCAGGGCGCCCAGGCGGGTGAGGATGTATTCGGCCAATTCATCATCGTCGCGTGCGGTCAGCGTCATCACGATGTCCCGACTGCCGCTGGTCAGGTCGATGGAGATGATGTCCCGGTCAAGGCTCGCCTGCTCGGCGGTGCGCAGCACCTGGCCGGGATGGCACTGCACCTCCACGATGGCGGTGCTTCCGCGGTGTCCGGCGTCCTCCATGGCCACCGACCAGGCGCAGCCGCTGGAGATGATGCGTTCCCACCGCCGGGCCAGGGTCACCGAGTCCAGCCCGAGGATCCCGGACAACGCCGTCCACGGGGCGCGCGGCTCGACCTGCAGCGCATTAATAATCTGCAGGTCGATCTGCTGAAGCTCGAAATTCTTCATACTTGGCCGCCCTTGGGGAATTTTCCTTCATTTTAACCACAACCATTACTCGGCCTGTCATTGTAATACGGGTCACGTCCGAAGGGCGCACACGCAGAAGGAGAACGACATGGACACCACTGGGCACCGCTTGGGCACAAGGGCGGTGGGAACGTACCGGCTACTGGTTCCCATCCTGATTGGCCTGGAGTTCTTTTCCGGGCTCGTGCAGGGATGGATTGTCCCGCTGCTCGGGGAGATTTCCCGGGTCTACAGTGTTCCGCTGGGCCTGACCAGCTGGGTGCTGGCCGTGGGCCTGCTCTCCTCGGCCGTCAGTGTCCCCTTGATCTCCATCCTCGGCGACCGCTTCGGCCCGCGCCGACTGCTGGTGGTGGCGGTGAGCCTGGCTGCAGCCGGTTCCATCTTGATCGCCCTGGCCCCGAACTTCGCCTGGCTGCTGGTGGGCACCGCGATCCAGGGTCCGGTCGCCGCGTTCCTTCCGCTGGCCATGGCGCTGCTGAAATCCCACCGCCCGCAAAGCGCAAACCGGGATGTGGGTCTGATCGTGGGCACGCTGACCTTCGGTGTTGCCGCCGGCAGCATCTTTGGCGGCATCGCCATGGACGCCATCGGCCGACTGCACACCGTGCAGCTGATCCCGGCGATCGCCCTGGCCGTCTTCATCCCGCTGGTGCTGTTCTTCGTCGCCGAATCCCAGGCCGACGCCACCCGCAGCGTGGACTGGCGGGGCGCCCTGTTGTTGGGCGTCGGCCTGGTGGGCCTGATGTACGGACTGTCCGAAGGTTCGCAGTCCGGCTGGCTGGCAGCCGCCACCGTGTTGCCCATCGCGGTGGGCGTGGCCGCGCTGGTGCTGTTCCTGATGGTCGAACGCCGCGCGCTCTCCCCCATCGTGGACATCCCGGCGATGCGGGCGGCCGGGCTGGCCAATCCGATCTTCATCGGCTTCCTGGTGGCTCTGACCATGTTCGGCAACCAGTCCCCTCCGGTCATGTTCCTCACCGCCAATCCGGCCGAGCTGGGCTACGGCAACGCCATGCCGGCCTCCGGGGTGGGATTGGTGGTGGCCGTCTCGGCCGGCAGCCTGACCCTGGGCTCGTTCCTGTCCAGCATGATCTCCAAGAAGCTGGGCCGCACCAGCACCCTGGCCCTGTCCTGCCTGGCGGCGGCCGCCGCCCTGTTGTGCATGGCCTTCGTCCCCTCCTCCACGCTGCTCTTTGCCCTGTGGCTGGCGATCTGCGGGGTAGGCACCGGCATCGTGGTCGGCATCCTGCCCGGCGTGGTCATTGAGCGTTCCCCCGAATCCGCTGCGGGCTCCGTGGCCGGGGTCTACAACACCGGACGCACCATTGGCGGTTCGCTGGCCGGCGCGTTCGTCGCCTCGGTGACCACCATGCTGGTGATCACCCCCGGCGGAGGGGCCGAAGCGGCGCAGGCACCCTCCCTGGCGGCCTTCCAGGTGGTGTGGGTCTGCTTCGCCGCCGTGAACGTGGTGGCCGCGGCCGCCTCGCTGTTCATCGGGCGCAAGGGTGCCACCGCGCCAGCCGAACCGGCCAGTGTTGCGGCCCCGGACGCGGTCGCCAGCTGATTTCGGCGCAGTCGTTCACCGCCTGGCACCCCTTCCGGGCCCCGGCGCCTGCTTCCTTCATCACCCGGCCACCCCTGGGCACCCGAGCCTTTCGAACATCCCCGACCAGCCGACATCTTTGAACAAGGAGTTCCCGTGAGCATCACCGAAGAAATCCGCGACCAGATCCTGGCCACCATTGAGCAGCGCCAGCAGCAGCTGTTGTCGCTGAGCCACGGCATCAGCAGCCACCCCGAACTGGCCTTCGAGGAATATTGGGCCTCCTCCGCCGTGGCCGAACTGCTGGAGAACGCCGGGTTCGCGGTCCAGCACGCCGCCTACGGCCTGCCCACCGCCCTGGAGGCCGTCTACGGGCAGGGCGAATTCACGGTGGCGGTCGTGGGCGAATACGATGCCCTGCCGGAAATCGGACACGGCTGCGGCCACAACATCATCGCCACCGCCGGTGTCGGAGCCGCCTTGGCCTTGAAGCCCGTGGCGGACCGCCTGGGACTGCGCATCAAGTTCCTGGGCACCCCGGCCGAGGAAATCGGCGGCGGCAAGATCCTGATGCTGCAGCAGGGCGCCTGGGACGATGTGGACTTCTCCCTGATGGTCCACGGCAACACCGGGACCCAGTACCGGTGCCTCAGCCAGGGCACCCAGGCCTACGAGCTGCTGGATGTCACCTACACCGGGCGCACCGCCCACGCCGCGGCGGCACCCCATGAGGGAATCAACGCCGGCTCGGCCGTCACGCTGGCCCAAGTCGCCTTCGGGCTGCTGCGCCAGCAGCTGAAGTCCAGTGTGGTGGTCTCCTCCTTCGTGGTCAGCGGCGGCACCGCCACCAATGTGATCCCCGGGGAGGCGAAACTGCAGGTGGAGATCCGCGCGACGCAAAGCTCGGACTGGGAAGATGCCCGGCAACGGGTGCGCGCCTGCCTGGAGGGCGCGGCGATCGCCACCGGCTGCCAGCTCTCGGTGGTGCAGCCCGAGCTGCCCTATGAGCCAATGCGCCAGGACCCGGTGCTGGCGCAGTACTGGGATCAGAACCTGGAGCGGCTGGGCTACCAGATCAGCGGGGAACAGCCACCCACCGGCGGCTCGACCGACATGGGCAACATTTCCCAGTACCTGCCGGCCATCCACCCGATGCTGGCGGTCAGGAACAGCGACGCGGTGATGCACACCTCCGACTTCGCCAGGGACGCGGCCAGCACCGACGGTGATGAGGCGGCCCTGAACGGGGCGCGCGCCTTGGCGTTGACCGTGGCCGATGTGGCCAGTGACCCCGAACTGGTGCAGCGCCTGCGCGCGGCCCGCGAGCAACGTCCCTCCGCAAAGCTGTCCAACCGGTCCGGGGACGCCGTGCCGGCTCAGGTCGGCTCCCCGGTCTAGATCAAACCGTTCCCGCCCAGTGGTGGCCAGCATGCCACCGGGTGGGAGGGCAAAGCCTCAGGCGGCGGCGGGAAATGTGTAATCCCCTACACTGTTTTGCAGGTTACTGCGCGCCGGGGCGCAGGCACCTAAGGTATAAAACATGGCTGAAGCAATTACCTTTCACACCCGCAAGTGGGTCCGCCCCGAGGACCTGAACGCCAACGGCACGCTGTTCGGCGGTTCGCTGCTGCGCTGGATCGATGAGGAAGCGGCAATCTACTCGATCATCCAGTTGGGCAACAAGCACGTGGTCACCAAGTACATGTCCGAGATCAACTTCGTGGCCTCAGCGAAGGAAGGCGACCTGATTGAGATGGGGCTTACCGCCACCGACTTTGGGCGCACCTCCATCACGCTGCGCGCCGAGGTGCGCAACATCTTCACCCAGGCCAAGATCCTGACCATCGACAAGCTGGTCTTCGTCAACATCGGCGAGGATGGCACCCCGGAACCGCACGGCTACGACCACATCACCTACACCCGGGACCGCATCCCGCTGGAGATCACCAAGTCCCTCGTCTAGCACGCGCTGAAAGCCCTACCCGGCCCCTTCAGCCGCCAGGTTCCCAGCAGCTGCCCGGCGTGGTTTTGACGGCAACCACCGTCAAAACCACGCCTTTCTCATGCCCCCGGGCGCGCCGGGCCGCTCGCGGCGAAGAAAATCTTGCCAGCCCTTGCCGCACCACGCGGGTCTCGAGCACAGTAGTAGGTGCCCGGGCACAACAGTGCCGGGCATCCATCCAGCTTGCGAGGTCCCCATGAGCCGCATGATCTTTGTCAACCTGCCCACCGCCGACCTGGCGAAGGCCGATGCCTTCTATGAGGGGCTGGGGTTTACCAAGAATGAGATGTTCTCGGATTCCAACGCCACCTCTTGGATGATCAGTGACACGATCTCCGTGATGGTGCTGCACCGCGACTTTTTCGCCAGCTTCCTCATCGATGGGGATACCCCCACCGTGGGCAGCGGCACCCGGGAAGTGCTCAACGCCCTGTCCGCCGATTCACGCAGCGAAGTCGATGATTTCGTGGCCAAGGCCGTGGCCGGCGGCGGCGCGGTCTACCGGGAGGCCAGCGAACCGTTCGAGGGCATGTACCAGGCAGCCGTCAAGGACCCGGACGGGCACGTTTGGGAAATCGCGTGGATGAGCCAGGAGGCCATGCAGGCCGAGGCCTGATCCACCGCCCGCACCGGAGGCACCCGGCCCCAGGCAGGATGCCTTCGGGTTTTCCATAATGAAGTTCTCCGGATCCCTCCGTGTTGCCCGGCCCGGCCAGTACCTAGGGTTGAGGTATGACTTCGACACCGTTACCTTCTCCCCCGGGCACCTGGCGCCCGCCGCTGCGGTTGGGGCTGACCCTGCTGCAGCTTGCCGTGATGGGCACCCTTGGGGTCGCCGCGATCACGCTGCTGGCCGTCTGGCTTCCGGCCAGCCTGGCCCTGGTGGTCCTGCTGGGTCTGGGCCTGCTGATGCTGGTGGGGCTGGTCTATGCGATCTTTGCCCTGTCATGGTTCGAGACCCGCAGGGTCGCCGACCTGTACGAGCTGCCCGTCGCCGAGCTGCGCTGGCAGCCCAGCCAGGGTTCCGGCTTCGGGCAGTACCTGCGCAGTCTCGGCCGCAATCTGTCCAGCGGGCGGATGTGGGCGGCCTTTGGCAGCTTCGCCCTTTCCGTATTGCTGGGTGCCGCCACCCTCAACGTGGCCCAGTGGACCATTGAGTCCCTGGTGCTCTCCTTCGCGCCGCTGACCGGGGCCGAGGAGGTTTCGGGTCCGTTCGGCTGGCAGCTTCCGGCCTCCCAGGCCCCGCTGATGCTGGTCATTACCCTCGTTGGATGCGCGGCGCTCGTGGGCCTGGCCTTCCTGCACCGGGCCATCACCACCGCCATCATCGGTTCGGTGGCCCGTGAAACCGACCTCAGTGCCCGGGCCTACACCAGCTCCGCCCAGCGGGCCGGGGCGCTGCGGGCCGCCGAACTGGAACGCACCCGCATTGAACGGGACCTGCATGACGGGGTGCAGCCCCGTCTGGTGTCGGTGGGCATGGCCCTGGGCCTGGCCCACCAGCAGATAGACACCAACCCGCAGGCCGCAAAGGAACTGGTGGCCGAGGCGCATACCTCCACGAAGGCCGCCATCACTGAACTGCGCCAGCTCACCCGAGGCATCTACGCCTCCGTGTTGGAGGACCGCGGACTGGATGCGGCCCTCTCGGCCGTGGCCGGACGATCCCACATCCCGGTGAAATTGGATGTGGACCTGCCCGGGCGCTGCGAGAAGACCGCGGAAGCGGCCGTCTATTTCTCCATCGCCGAAGCCCTGAACAATGCGGTCAAGCACTCCCGGGCCTCCGAATGCCGGGTTACCGTGCGGTTGCGTGCGGAACAGGGCCAGTCCCGGCTCTGGGCGCGGGTGGAGGACAACGGGGTGGGCGGGGCCGCGGTCCTGCCCGGCGGCGGCCTGGACGGGATCACCAACCGGGTGCTGGCAGCCGGAGGCACCGTCCACCTGGACAGCCCGCACGGCGGGCCCACCGCACTGGAGGTGAACGTGCCATGCGCGTACTGATTTGTGAGGACTCGGTGCTGCTGCGCGAAGGGCTGGTGCGGCTGCTGGAACACTCCGGCCACGAGGTGGTCGCCGCGCTGCCGGACGCCGGTGGGCTGAGCGGTTTCATGCAGCAGGCGGACCCCGCCCAGTTCCCCGAACTGTGCATCCTGGATGTGCGCCTGCCCCCGAGCTACACCGATGAGGGGATCCGCGCGGCACTGCAGCTGCGGCGCAGTTACCCGCAGCTGCCGCTGCTGGTGCTCTCGCAGTACGTGGAGGAACGCTACGCCGCCGAACTGATTGCCATGCAGTCCGGGGCCCTGGGCTACCTGCTCAAGGACCGGGTGGCGGACGTGGCCGAGTTCATTGAATCCCTGGAACAGATCCGTTCCGGCGGAACCGTGCTCGACCAGGAAGTGGTGGCACAGCTGTTGACCCGACGAAACCATGACGACCGCATGCAGCGGTTGACCGAACGCGAACGCACGGTGCTGGCCGCCCTGGCCGAGGGCAAGTCCAACCAGGCGATCGCCAGGCTTCTGCACTTATCCGAAGCCAGCGTGGAGAAGTACATTACCTCCATTTTCCAAAAACTCGACCTGGAAGCCGATGGCACCGGCAACCGGCGCGTGCTCGCCGCCCTGGCGCATATCCAGGACACGGGCACCGGCAACACCGATAGGAGCACCCCATGACCACCCCCACCACCCCACCGCCAGTTGGGGACACCCGCCAACGCCGGCCCCTGGGCCCCGTGGGCATTGTGCTGGCCGTGCTGGGCGGGCTGATCCTGCTCGGCGTGATCGCCGGAGCCGTCAACCAATCGGTTGCCACCCTCTCCCGAAGCCACACGGTGCTGACCGCCGATGCCAAGGGAACCACCGACCTGAAGGTCAACGCGGAGGCCGGACAGTTCACCCTCGAATTCGCCGACACCCCCGAGGCGGTGCTCGATGTGCGCAGCTCCCGCGGCTCCTGGTCACTGGAGCGCCGCGGCAACACGCTGGAGGTGAAGCCGCCCGGCGGATGGCAGAGCTGGTGCTTCCTGGGCTGCGACCGCTCCCGCAACGACGTGAAGCTCACCCTGCCCCGGGAGCTGGACAATGGACAGCTGAACGCCACCGTGAACCTGGAGGCCGGTGAACTGCTGGCGAACGGAAACTTCGCGCGGCTCGATCTCGACGTTGATGCCGGATACCTGCGCGCCAACGGCTCAGCCACGAGCCTGGATGTGGATCTGGGGGCCGGGCAGGCCGACGTGGTCCTGGCCGATGTCGCGGACGCCACCTACGCCGTCGCCGCCGGACGACTGAACAGCGAACTGACCGGCAAGGCACCGGCCACGGTTGACGCACAGGTCAGCGCCGGACTGTTGGATCTGACGCTGCCGGACACCAGTTATGCGGTGGCCAGCGAGGTCTCCGCCGGAAGCGTGGATAACCGCTTGCAGGTCAGCTCCAATTCCAGCCACCAGGTGGGCCTGCAGGTATCGGCGGGCTCGGTGCTGCTGCACCCCGGCGCCCCGCCCACCGGGGACGGCCGGTAGGGTCCAACCACCCCGGCTCGGAAAGCCCGGATGCCGGGGATCCGAAACCGCAACGATACAGGCCTCCGCCGCTAAACCCTGCGGTTTAGCGGCGGAGGCCTGTGTCGTGGTGCTAGTCGCCGGAAGCCAACGGGCTAGGAACGGTCCTTCTTCAGCGCGGCCAGCCGGGCCTCCACCTCGGAAGGCTGTGGGGAATCCGCGGCGATTTCGCCGCTGGGCGCCGGAGCCTCGTCCACGATGTCCGCACTGGGCTTCAAAGCCGCCAGGCGGGCCTCCACCTCCGCGTCCTGGCCCAGATTGTCCAGTTCGGCGAACTGCGCGTCCAGCGAGGAGGCCGCCAACTCGGCGGCGCCGCGGGCCTTGGCTTCCTCCTGGCGCACCTGAGCCTCAAACCGTCCCACCTCGGAGGTTGGGTCGCTCATGTCCAAGGACTTGAGAGCATCCAGCATCTGCCCCTGCGTCTTGGCGTTGCGGGCGCGGGCCACCAGTTCATCGCGTTTGGACACCAGTTCCTGGCGCTTGGACTTCATGGAGTTCAGCCCGTCCTTGAGCCGGGCCACCACCTCGCGCTGGGTCTGGATGGTGGGTTCCAGTCCGGCGGCCCGCTTCTCGCAGGACATCTGGCGTTGGATGGCCACGGTCGCCAGCTGGTTGAACTTCTGTGCGTTCTGCTCATCCCCGGCCGCGCTGAATTCGTCGGCCTTGTTGGAGGCCGCCAGCGCCTTCGCTCCCCAGTCCTTGGCCTCGCGCAGGGCCGTGGCGTGGTCTTCTTCCTGCATGCGCAGGTTGCCGATGGTCTGGGCCACGGCGGATTCAGCTTCGGCAATGTTGTTCGTGTAGTCACGCACCGTCTGATCCAGCATCTTCTTCGGGTCCTCAACGGCGTCCAGGGCCGCGTTGGCGTTGGCCTGGCCCAGCTTGAAGATCCGCGCGAAAAATGAACGTATAGACATGGTGTTCCCTTCGATTGCCGCAGGTTTAACTCTAGGCGACGAACCCCCGCCAACTGAACTCGATTTCGGTTCCTTCAAAGGATGCAGCGGTGAAAATCAGGAACGTGGTCAGGGCTTCCCAAATGCAACCGGCAAACTTGCCCGGCACTCAGCAGTTTCTCGCGCACAGCGCCAACGGTGGCCCCGGAGGTGGCCATGACGTGAACGGCGGTCCAAGTGCTTGGCGCAACATCGCGCACTCTTCCTGAGAAAAACATGCATGATTTCGCGAGCCATTGATTGCGCCGCGCGGCGCTGGTTAGTCTCCACGTAGGTGCTGGCTTGGACCAGAAGGAACCGCCCTGCCAACGGTGTTCATTCTGGACCAGCCTTCTGCCGCACAATGTCCGATCACGAGCGAAGGAAGAGAAATGACCCAGGAACCAACCTCGGATGATCAGCAGAACCAGAATCTGGACGAGAACGACCAGCCGGGCAAGGCAACCGAACAGCAGGACCAGGGTGTCAAGAAGCGCAACGGCGAGGGCGAAGACGAGGGCATCGTGAAGGAATGGGAGAAGGAATCCTTCCCGGCCTCCGACCCGCCGGCCAACTACTAGGCCTCACCGCCAGGGAAACCGACTACGAACAGGAAGTATCCCGATGACAAAGAATTCTTCATCCCGTCCGGGAAACGACAAGGACGAGGAAAACCAGGTCGATAAGAAGCAGGCCGGAGCCACCTCGAACCCTGACCCGGTCAAGGACAACATCACCGGGTTGGAACCGGGCGGCGGCGTGCCGCCGGGAGAGACCCCACCGGCCGAGGGCTCCATGAGCCAGGATCAGGGGCATGACGAATAAACGGCATCCCTGATATCAGTGGCCCGAACAGCGGGCTGGGCACCGACAGAGGCGTAGCCTCGACCTTCCTCCTAGATGAGTAAGTCCTAAATCCGCATAGGTACGAAAAGGCCTCCGGAACAGAAAGAATCTGTTCAGGAGGCCTTTTAATGCTTAGCGGAGAGTGTTAAGAGTTATGGTGTGAACAAAA
>Ga0153920_1000183_pt1 | contig 24646 bp, 20 predicted proteins | sample TSNJ004MetaG_FD_104713 | JGI IMG/M metagenome (GOLD analysis project Ga0153920, IMG submission 104713) | Attine ant fungus gardens microbial communities from New Jersey, USA - TSNJ004 MetaG | ecosystem: Host-associated > Fungi > Mycelium > Unclassified | place: USA: New Jersey, Brendon T. Byrne...
AGATTTAGGTATAGCGATTGCGGTTGCGACCTGTGCCAGAGATGTTGTTGTTGACAGTCAAACCGTTATTATCGGTGAAATAGGTTTGTCGGGAGAAATTCACCCTGTAAACAACATTGAAAAACGCTTAAATGAGGCGATTTCATCTGGATTTAAAAAAGCCATTATTCCTTATGCGAATAATGTTCAAAATAATACAAATAAGATTGAAATAGTAAAAGTTAAAAGATTAATTGATGCGATTGGCGCGTGTGTCTGCCCGCAGACTGTTTACCAAACATAATGTTTGTACATTCGCCGCTCGCGAGCTATAGCAAGCGATTGCGGCGATGGATGAGGCTCTGCGTTAGATCATTCGTGCGCCTGTGAAATGCGAAGATATTGATGGTATGCAACATACACGAGGAAAACATGTCATTGCGAACGCCGGAGGTCAATCCGGTGTGAAGCAATCCAGCTAAAAGTTCATAAGTAGAAAGAGTTGAAATGACAATAATTAGTTAATAATTTCTTAATATTTCAGACTATATATCCTATTGATTACTTTTTTTGTTGGTGGTATAACATGTCTGTTATAGATTACACACGAAAAAGGAGAGACTTATGGTAAATGTAGCAATTAACGGCTTTGGCAGAATCGGCCGTAACACACTTAGAGCAGCTATTGCAGAAGGTATTTTTGATAAAATCAACTATGTTGCAATTAATGATCCGGGTTTAACACCTAAAGATGCGGCTCATGTGTTTAAATATGACTCTGTTATGGGTAGATTTTGCGGTGATGTTCAAGCTTATGATGAAGGCTTAATTATCAATGGCAAAAAAATCAAATTCTTTGCAGAAAAAGACCCTGCTTGTCTTCCATGGAAAGACTTGAATGTTGATGTAGTTATTGAATCAACAGGTTTCTATACTGATGCTAACAAAGCAAAAGCTCACATTGATGCCGGCGCTAAAAAAGTTATCATTTCAGCTCCTGCTAAAAACGAAGATATTACTATCGTTCTTGGCGTTAACGAAAAAGAATATGATTCTTCTAAACACAACGTAATTTCAATGGCTTCTTGTACAACTAACTGTTTAGCTCCTGTTGCTAAAGTTGTATCAGAAAAATTCGGTATCGTTAAAGGTTTAATGACTACTGTTCACTCTTATACAGGCGACCAGAGAATTCTTGACGCGGGTCACAGCGACCCTAGACGTGCAAGAGCAGGCGCTTTGAATATCGTTCCTACAACTACGGGCGCTGCTAAAGCTGTTGCTTTGGTTCTTCCTGAGTTGAAAGGTAAATTAAACGGTTTCGCTATGAGAGTTCCGACTCCGGATGTATCTGTTGTTGACGTTGTATTTGAAACAGAAAAACCTGTTACCGTTGAAGCGGTTAATGCTGCTTTAAAAGAAGCCGCTGACGGCAGAATTCTTGTTTTTGAAGAAGAACCGTTAGTTTCAACTGACTTTATCGGTACAACTCAATCATCGACTGTTGACGCAGCGTTAACTATGACAATGGGTGATAATATGGTTAAAATCATCTCTTGGTATGATAACGAAATGGGTTATTCAACTCGTTTAGCAGAAACAACTTTAATGGTTGCAGAAAAACTCTAAATTCCTCGGGGCGAAATCGCTCTGTGAATAATAAAAAAGGACTGATAAAAATCAGTCCTTTTTTATTTTAAGAAATTTGAAAATCCTTAATTATTTTTTAGAGGATATTCCGGTGCCGTAATGCGATCTTAAGGTTTCGAAAGTTCTACTGGCGCTTTTATATGCTCCGTCAGATACAGTCGCCATGGAGCTGTCGTATACTTGCCTGCTTAAAGTTTCACCTGTTTTAATCGTCAAAAAATTTTGAGATAATAAGGTGTTATTTAGCTTAGAATTCTGCTCAATTATTTTCTCATTCTGTTTAATTATTTTGTCACATTTCTCACCTATAGATGCTGTTTCATAAATGGCATGGTTTTCACGATCATCGCGCTTGCGCTTGCGATTTAACTCGTCAAAGCCTCTATCAAAGCCTTTAAATGCTTGGCAGCTGATTGGTCTAATTTGCATGATTTATACTCCTTTATTAATATACAGAAGCATTAAAACCTGTGAATATTTTTTTTGCTAGTTTTTTAAATTATTTAAAAATTCTTCATTATTTTTCAAGGTGTTTTCTGTTGCTACGATTGAATATGTTGGTTTGCCGCCAAAGACATAATTCGCTGCATTGTATATGTCATCTGCGGTAATTTTGTCAATCATATCAAGTTTTTGGTTTTCCAACGAAATTCCATAAAAACTTGAACTTCCGCTTGTTAAAGAATTTGTCTTATCAGCTGCGCTTTCATTTCCGCTGAGGATATCATTCTTAAGGCTTAATTTTGCATTATTTAATTCTTCTTCAGTAACTTTTTCTGTCAACATTTTTTTAATATGACGTTGGAAACCGTTAATAGATTTTTGAACATTATCATAACTTATTTCACCTGTTTCGTTGTTTTCGGTCGTAGTGCCGATTGAAAGTTTTAATATCCCGATATCATTCTTGAACTGTATTCTTGAGCGAACAGAATACGCCAGTTTTTCGGTTTCTCTCAAATCATTGAATAATCTTGAAGACGGACTGCCTCCGAGGATATAATTTAACATAGCTATACTGATTTCATCTTTTAAATTTGAATTGATTTTAAATTTATATGCCTGAATAATAGCTGCTTGATTTTTGCTGTCGATTTCAGTTATAACTTTTGTTTCTTCAACCGGAGTGTAAATTTCATTCAAGAAAGGTTTAAATTCTTTAACAGGATTGAAAGTTGAAGCTTCATTGAATAAAATCTGTTTAGTTTCCGGTTTTTTGCTGAAAGGAGCAGACACAACAATTTGCGCTTTTGAATTTGTCAAAAGATAATTGTGCAATTCTTTGACATCGTCAAGTGTAACATCATCTACGCTGTCTAAAATCTCTTTATTAGAATAACCGTCCATTGTACCTTTGAATAGTTCTGTATTGATATTGGTAGCTGCACTTTTTTCAGCCATTAATACAGCCTCTCTGATAATACCTTTAGACTGTTTTAGGCTTTTTTCGGTAAATCTCGGATGTTGAATAACTTCTTTTGAAGTTTTCAGGGCTTCTGTCATATCATCTACATCAAAAGATGATCTTACATTTAATATGTTATCTTTGCATGAAAAAGATGTATCAATGCCATTTTTTCTTAAATTGTTTTTAAATTCAAGTTCTTCTCTAAATTCTGATCCCTCTGTCAATAAGAAATCTAATACAAAAGGAGTCGCGGGTTTTGTTTTTAATGGTTTATCGCAAATAAAATTTATATTAAAGCTTGAATTTCTTGTATTTATATCATTGGTTACTATTTTGAAGTTATTGAAGGCTTTGTATTCTGTCACTTTATCAAGATTGATTGCCTGTTTTTTTGTTTGATTCCCGGTGAATGAAACGGATTTATGATTGTTGTTAATTGTATCAGCGTCTGTAGTATTTGGATGAACAACAGTGAGTGCAACCTTATTTAAGTCCAAATATTTTTTTGCCGCATTGACCAAATCCTCAGTTGTCATTGTATTAATGATATTTTCATAATTTTTAAGGTTTTCGATATTTTCTTTATTGTTATTCAAAAATGCACCGCCAACCATATCATTAACAGCAAACGAGTTCTCAAAAATTGAGGAAAAAGATTTTAACATGCTCTTTTTAACCATCTGCATTTCTTCTTCCGTCAGCGGATTCACTTTGATTCCGTGGATTTCTTTATACAACGCTTTAAGAATCTTTTCCGAATTTCCCTCCGTTGTATCTACAGAAAAAAGAATTGCTTGTCCATCTGTCGGCTTAGTGCTGATTTTTTCAAATTCTATCCCGGCAACTGTATTGAATGATTTCAATTCAGGATTAATTCTTCCATTAATAAGAATCCAGGTCAACGCATCCACATAAATTTCTTCTTTGAGGTTTTTATTCTGAGGACCGTTAAACCCTAAGAAAATAGAGGTTGCCGTTGCCTTATCGCTTATGATATCTTCCCTTACGGCTTTTTCTATAGGTTTGAGTTCTTCATGAATCGTCTGAGCCGGCGGTTGTTTTTTGGAAGAGAAATATTTAGAAACAAGTTTCATTGTTTCATCAGGTTTAACCTCGCCTGTAATTACAGTTACCATATTCGCAGGATAATAATTTTTATTGTAGTAATCAACGATGTCTTCGCGCGTTAAATTTGTTATATTATCGGTTGTCCCGCCAATCATATCAACGGAAGTTGATTGAATATTATAGAGATTTTTTAGAGTCTTGTTTACGCCGATATTTTCAGGTCTTGATAAAATCATATTGATTTCCGAATTAACAATACCTTTTTCTTTATCCAGTTTTTCCTGTTTGAAATGCGGTGTTTCAAGCATAGAGGCATGAATTTTGATTTTATTCTCCAAATCACCCTGATTAAGCAAGTTTGACGTAATGTAATAATTTGTTTCAGCAAAACCCGTGCTTGCGTTTGTAGATGCGCCCATTTTGTCTGCAACTTTGAAAAATTCTCCTTCTTCCAATCCGTCAGAACCGTTAAACAGATTATGTTCGATATAATGGCTTATTCCGCGGAATTTGTCAGGTTCATTCATCGAGCCTGAATTTACATAAGTTCTTACAACAGTAGGACCTTCTTTCGGAACAATAACAACCTTTTGACCATTTGCTAACTTATAATAATGAGCTTTTATATCATACGGTAAATTTATATCTTCTATTTTTGAATAAGCTATCGGTATTTTGACAGAATAATCTGATTGAACATCAGGCAATGACTGAATATCACGCTCGTCAGGATTTGACGTAAAACTTTGAGGTTTTGAGTTTTGCGCCTGCGTTAACCTTATATTATTTATGTGATTTGAATTGATTTTTAACATTACCTGTCTACCTATATGTTATTAAAAACACGTAAACAGAAAAAATTGCTTATCTTTTGACTATTAGTAACATTATTTAAAAATAGTTTGTTCTCTATTCGGTCCGACACTTACAATTGAAATCGGGATTTCAAATAATTCTTCCAAACGAGCGAGGTATTTTTTAGCGTTTTCAGGCAGTTTATCATATTCTCTAATGCCCGACAAATCCTGCTTCCAGCCGGGATGAGTTTCATAAACAGGCTCTAAATATTTATGCATATAAACATTTGTAGGATAAGAATTGTAGATTTTTCCGTTTCGTGTGTCTTTATAAGCTGTACAAATTTTTATTTCATCAAAGTCGTCAAATACATCAATTTTGGTGATTGCAATTGATGTTAAGCCGCCAACAAGCGATGCATATTTCATAATTATTGCATCAAACCAGCCGCAGCGGCGGGGACGCCCGGTTGTTGTTCCGAATTCATGCCCGACAGTTCTGATTTTTTCGCCAATTTCGTTATCAAGTTCGGTTACAAAAGGTCCTTCACCGACTCTTGTTATATAAGCCTTTGCTACGCCTATAACTTCATCAATCATAGTAGGACCGTAACCGCTTCCGACAGCAGCGCCGCCGCCTATAGGGTTGGAACTGGTTACAAAAGGATATGTTCCGTAATCTATGTCAAGCATAACACCTTGCGCACCTTCAAAAAGGATAGTTTGTTTTTTTGATTTTTGCAAAAGCTCCTGCCATTCAAAGCATACATAAGGTTTGAAAATTTCCGAGTATTTTTTGCAAAGAGAGATTATATCTTCTTTAGAATATGGTTTTAATCCGTAGACTTCTGTTAAAGTTTTGTTTTTTAGAGGAAGAATTACATCAAGTTTTTCTGACAATGCTTCTTCGTTGTAAAGATCTTCAATTTTTAAGCCGTAACGGGCAATTTTATCTGTGTAAGTCGGACCGATGCCTTTTTTTGTTGTTCCGATTTTTCCTTTTTTTGCATTATCTTCCGAGTACCCGTCGATGTCGGTATGATAAGGCATTGTAATTGAAGCAAGCGGACTTACTTTTAAACTGGAAGTATCAATCCCTTCCGATTTTAATCCTTGAATTTCTTTTTCAAAAGACTCCGGTAAAATTACTGTTCCCGCACCGATAAAACAAGTTTTTCCTTTATATAAAATACCTGATGGGATTATATGAAATTTAAAGGTTTTATTATCCACAACAACGGTATGACCTGCATTACAGCCTCCCTGGTATCGGATAATTAAATCAGCATCTGCTGCCAGAATATCCGTTATTTTTGCTTTTCCTTCATCTCCCCATTGAGCGCCGACAACTACTTTATTCATCAAAAATACTTCCTTTCCCTAATTCAGGTTTTACCCATATATTTTATCATAAAAACATTTTTCATAATATGTTATGAATATGACCTTAATCCGGGTAATTTGAGCCGCATTGAGAACGGATAATGTTATAGAGGATTGCTGAAGCTCACAACATGCCGCTGTCTGAACTTATTAAAATACTTGAAAACAAGATGGGCAAAGATTTTAGTTTAATAAACAAATAATCGTTTAAACCTTTATCTTTGTTTTTTTGACAATTTTTTGCGGTATTCCTTTTTCTTCAAGTCGTTTTTGTTTATAGCCGTAAATTGCATAAATTCCAGCACCCATTAATAACCATAGAGGGAAGTATATTGAGGATGTTGTTAAAAATTTCATTGAGTATAACATCAATCCGCCGCAAAATATTATTCCCAAAATCGGGAACAGCGGTACAAACGGAACTTTGAACGGTCTGTGTCTGTCGGGATCGGTTTTTCTTAATATTAAAACTGCAATGCAAATTATAATGAATGAAGTAAATGTTCCAAAATTACATAATTCAGCTGAAATATTCAAATCCATAAACAATGCGCATACAACTACTATCAAACCCGCAATCCATGTCAAAACATGCGGCGTTCTGAATTTTCTGTGAACGACTCTTAAAGATTTTGGCAAAAATCTGTCTCTGCTCATTGCGTATAGAATTCTTGTAGTGCCTAATTGATAAATCAAAAGTACTGACGTTAAACCGCATAAAGCTCCGACCGAAATTAATCCTGCAAACCAATCTTTTCCGATATATCTCATAGCATTTGCAATAGGTGCTTGAGTATCAATTGAGCCTAAAGGAACAACTCCCGTTAAAACAAGTGCTACACCTATATATAAAACCGTACATATCAATAACGTTCCTAAAATACCGATAGGCAAGTCTCTTTGCGGGTTTTCCGTTTCCTCGGCAGTCGTAGAAATAGCGTCAAATCCTATGTATGCAAAGAATATTAAAAACGCGCCCATAAATATTCCCTCAAAACCGTTCGGCATAAATGGAGTCCAGTTTTCCGGTTTCACATAATGAGCTCCGACTGCGATAAAAGACGTGATTATCAACAAATTAAGCGCAACCATCACACCGGCAAATCTCGTCGATTCTTTTACACCTTTTATAAGAAGTAAGGTTAAAACTACCACTACAAAAATAGCGGGCAGGTTAACCGCAATAGGAATTCCGAATATATGCGGCATTGTCTGCTGAACATCCATACCACACCTTTCACAAATAGCTGTTATTGAACGGTAATCGTTTCTTAACCAAATAGGAAACATTGTAACAAAATCAGGCAAAACATGTTTAAAACCTTTTAATAATTCCGTTAAATATCCTGTCCAAGCACATGCAATGGTTATATTTCCGATTGCATATTCAAGCATCAAAATCCAGCCGACCATCCATGCCATAAATTCGCCCATTGTAGCGTAAGTATATGTATATGCACTGCCGGCAACCGGAATCATAGCCGCGATTTCACTATAACAAAGCGCTGAAAAAACACATGCAACAACTGCAAGAACCATAGATAAAATAATAGCAGGACCTGCTCCCGGACCTTCCGGACCGCCTGCCGTCGCAACGCCTATTATTGTGAAGATGCCTGTACCGACAACTGCGCCGATACCAAGAATAATTAAATCAAATACATTAAGAGTTTTTTTTAGCTCGGTTTTCTTGCTCGTTGCAATCAACTCATCAGGACTCTTTTTCTTTAACATATTATTTAATATAGATTTAATTTCCATTTAATTTACAGGTTTCCTTTGCTTAAAATCTTAGCCTTTTATCTGAGCTTTTTCCAATATTTTACTTTTAACTTTTTCTGCATGCAATTCGTTATCATTTTTTCTATTTTTAATATAACCGTATTGGAAATATATTAAGGCGCCAATTCCAAGCCAAATAGGGAAAAGGAATGACGAAGTGGTTAAAAATTGCATTGAATACAACATTAACCCTCCGCAACAAATTATTCCGCACCATGGTAATACGGGAGACCATGGCACTCTGAACGGACGCGGTCTGTCCGGATCTGTTTTACGCAATATAAGCACCGCAACACAAACTATAATAAAAGAAGTAAATGTTCCAAAATTACACAATTCTGCTGCTACATTTATATCTAAAGTCAAAACACCAACAACAGCGACTGCGCCGACAGTCCAGGTTAATAAACTCGGAGTATGGAATTTAGGATGAAGTTTTTGAAATCTTCTCGAAATAAAATTATCGCGGCTCATTGCATACAAAATCCTTGTTGCAGCCATTTGTAATACTAATAATACGGATGTCAAACCTGCAATTGAACCGATTGAAATTAACCATGCCGCCCAATTCATTCCTGCCTGCCCCATAGCAAATGCCATAGGTGCTTTCAAGAAATCTGCAGGAATAGGAACACCGCTTGTAGGCTGCATACCTGTCAAAATCAGAGCGACAAGAACATAGACAACCGTAGTAATCAATAATGATCCTATAATACCTATAGGCAAATCTTTTTGCGGGTTTTTACACTCTTCAGCAGTCGTTGCAAGAGCGTCAAATCCTATATATGCAAAGAATATTATAAACGCGCCCATAAATATTCCCTCAAAACCGTTCGGGGCAAAAGGAACCCAGTTCTCAGGCTTTACAAAGAAAGCGCCTGATACAACGAATAAACCGATAACGGCTAATTTAACAATAACCATTATAGTCGCCATTTTTGTAGAATCTTTAGTGCCTTTTATTAATATTGAAGTTATAGCCAATACAATTAATATTGCCGGAATATTAATACAAACGGGAATTCCAAATAACGTTGGAATAACTGAAGCAGCATCCATACCGTTTTCCGTAGCAATTTTTGTAGCAGTTTTAACATCATTTACAAGCCATACGGGAGGATTTGCAATCCATGCCGGCAAGTAAGCTTCAAAACCGCGTAAAAATTGAATCACATGGTTTGACCACGCAACAGCAACAGCAATATATCCGATTGCATATTCAAGCATTAAAATCCAGCCGACCATCCATGCCGCAAATTCGCCTAAAGTTGCAAACGTATAAGTATACGCACCGCCGGCAACAGGAATCATCGACGCAAACTCACTATAACAAAGCGCAGAGAAAACACAAGCAATCGCTGCAATAATCATAGAAACCATTAATGCAGGACCAGCGCCAACACTTTCATTACCGCCTGCGGCAGCTATTCCTACTACGGCAAAAATTCCGGAACCGATAATCGCGCCTACGCCTAAAATAATTAAATCCCAGACGCCTAATGTTTTTTCTAACCCATCAGCCTTTGATTCTGCAATCATTTCATCGGGGTTTTTAATTCTTGTAATTCTTCTTAAAAAATTTTTCGTCAAAGTGGGTCTGTGGTAAAGTTTCGCCAATTTCTTATTCCTTATATTATTTTATTTGCAAAGAGGAAATCCTAGTTTCTCTCTTTGGGTAACATATAATTTTGCAACGGCTGAAGCCATTGTTCTTACTCTGTTTATAAAATTAATTCTTTCGTCTTTGCTGATTACGCCTCTTGCGTCCAACAGGTTAAATGTATGAGAACACTTTAAAACATAATCATAGGCAGGCAAAACCAATTTCGCCCCAACACAATTGTCTACCTCTTTTTGATACAAGTCAAACATTGCAAAAAGAGATTTTGCATCGCTTACTTCAAAATTATATTTAGATTGTTCTATTTCATTTTGTAAAAATATTTCACCGTAATTTAAGGTATCATTCCATATAATATCGTATACGGATTCTTTATTTTGCAAATACATAGCGATTCTTTCCAAACCGTATGTTAATTCCAATGCAACCGGTTTTACTTCCAAGCCGCCTACCTGTTGAAAATATGTGAATTGGGTAATTTCCATACCATCAAGCCATACTTCCCAGCCTACACCGGCAGCTCCGAGAGTCGGAGATTCCCAGTTGTCTTCAACAAACCTTACGTCATGTTCTTGAAGGTTAATTCCCATTGCTTCCAAACTTTTCAGATATAATTCCTGAGCATTATCCGGAGACGGTTTTAAAATAACCTGAAATTGATAGTAATGACCCAGTCTGTTCGGATTTTCACCATATCTTGCATCAGTGGGACGGCGGCATGGCTCAATCATAGCAGTATTCCAAGGTTCAGGACCGAGAGAACGCAAAAAAGTCGCGGGGTTCATTGTAGATGCGCCTTTTTCTATATCGTAAGGCTGCTGAATAATACAACCGTAATCCGACCAAAATTTTGATAAATTAAAAACTAATTCTTGAAAGTTTAATGTCATAATATAATATCGTACCACCTACACTTAATCTGCGGCAATGCTATAGCCTATATATCGACCGGCACACGCTTATCAATAATACGCCGGACATTTTTAAATTGCAATAAATTTGTAAGAATTGTTAAGTTAGTAGTAGTAATGAGCAAAAATATTTCTTTAAGTATTTTAAGTAATTATGAAAATAAATACAATTACTCCATATAGAACGTACTACCCTTATGTTTACTCTTTTAGAGGAACATCTCCGGTTTATAATCTTGAAAGCTTTGATACTCAATCAATTAAATCTGAAATATATTCAAAAGTTCCCGCTCTTAAAAATAAAACCTTCGGAATGGAAGAATACAAGCAATTGCATGACGGGGATAAACAATATCTCAGGGAACTTATACAATCAGAATATGAAAATTGTTATAAACAAGATTTTTCCAGAGAAGATGTAAAAATAAAAAGCAGCATAAAAAATGATGCGGATTTTTTCTTAAATATATCAGATAAAATTAAAACGGTTCTCAAAAAAGACCATCCCGAAGGATATAACCTAATCGCCCTGGGGCGTTCTCCTGCAATATTTGCAAAAATCATGCAATATCAGGGAGATGATGTAAAAATAATTCCATTCAGCAGAATTTCTGTTGATAACAACTATCATAATATAGATTTTAAAGAATATTTTGCAAAATTCGGCTTGACAAACGAGGCACTGGCTTTATCACCGAATAAAACTGTCATTTTTGATTATTTTATAAGCCCTCACTTTGACAGCACCGGTACTATTTATAAATTAATCAATGCCCTAAAATCCGCACAAATACCGGTCAGGAATTTAGATGTAAGAGAGCATGGTAGACTAAACTTAAATCCTAATCTTTATATAGATTCTTTTTACAGGGTAATGCTTACAAACAGTAAAATCTTTTCAAATGCCGAGTTTAAATTATTAGATAAATATTTTGGGGATAATCATATTAAAACTTATTCTGTTTGCCCCAAAATGGAATGTGAAGATAATTATAAAAATATTGAAAAATTTCTTAATGACTTTGAGTGGAGCTGCCCTGCCAAGCTGATTAATTTTGCTATACTTGATAAATTAGCAAATAAATAATAGTATTAATCCGGTAATATACAAAATAAACAGATTGTATTATTATTTATACAATAGACGACATGGAGTTAAAAAATGGCTGATAAAATTATAATATTTTCGGGCAAACAATATTCCGGTAAAGATACCGTTGCAAAAATCATGCTTGCAGAAATGCCCGAATACAAAAGATGCGCGATGGGCGACATAATAAAACTTGAATACGGAAAAGAGCATGGACTAACTTATGAAGAAATAGAAGCGAACAAAGCTGTGTATCGTCCGGGGTTAATAGAACTAGGGAATTGGGGCAGAGCGCAAGATCCGGATTATTGGCTTAAAAAAATCATTGCACAAGACGGCAACATCATGGTAACAGATGTTCGCGTTCAGCATGAGTATGACGTATTTAAAGCAGCCGGAGCAATTTCAATACGCGTGGAAGCTTCCAGAGATACACGTTCTAAGCGCGGAACTTTGATAGGTGAAGAAGACGTAACAGAAGTCGGACTTGATCATATAAAAGATTGGGATTATATAATAGATAATAATGATGATTACGATGCCTTAAAGCTTAAGGTTAACGACTTGATTAAAAAATTACAATAAAAAAAAGGATACTGTTAAAGTATCCTTTTTTACATGTAAACTTTTGGTTTTTAAATTAAACCATGCCTTCTTTTACAGCTTTAACTGCAGCTTGCACTCTGTCATTTACGCACATTTTTTGTAAAATTGAACAAACGTGAGCTTTTGCAGTATGTACACTTACAATTAATTCTTTAGCAATTTCGGTATTACTCTTACCTGAAACTAAATGTTTCAAAACTTCAAATTCTCTTTCGGTTAAAGGCACTCTTCCTTCATTTTGAGATTTACTAGGTAAGAACCCTATATTATCAACTTTTGGAAGAGAGTTTAGCGCAAGTTGTGCGACCATAGGATCTATCCAACAAACTCCGACCACCACATCACGCACTACATCAGCTAATTTTTGCGGATCAATATCTTTTAAACAATATGCGCTCGCTCCGGAACTTAATGCAGCTATAACTTCTTCTGCTCTGTCATGGGAAGTTAACGCTATAATTTTAATTTCAGGCCAACTTTCTTTAACTTTCATCATGGCTTCAATGCCATTCATACCAGGAAGACCTAAATCCATCAGAACAACATTTGGCTTAGTTCTTTCTATCAATCTTAATCCTTCAACAGCATCCTCCGATTCTGCAACTACCGACATATCATCATTTGCGTTTAATGCACATCTTAAACCAACTCTTGTTAATTTAAAATCTTCAACAATCACTATTTTGATATCGTCTTTCTTTTGGGCTCCTAATTTTTCTACCATTTGATTCCTCACTTTTTTTTATAGTACAGTAATTTAATAAAACCTCTCTTTTTTAATTCTTTTGTATTAACCCTAGTAATTTTTAAATTTACTATTAATCAATTAAAGAATAGCTGAAAGAATTAATCCATTACCTCATTGGCTAATATTGTAAATTCAACAATTAATTAATGAAGTTTTTTCTATTGAGTTTTATTATGCTATAATTTTTTAAACACACACATATGGGGGATATTCAAATGCTAAAATTTTTATTTAGAAACAAAGAAAAAATTGAACAAAAATCTGTTAAGTTAAATGAATTATATTCAAAATTAAAGGAAATTTATCCTTTTTCAAATATTTCAAGTAAAAGAAAAAAGTATATTGAAGATAATATTTTAAAATATGGATATCTGCCAATACCCTATATAAAAGCGCTTGAAGAATTAACTCCCGAGGAAATCTTGTTTGGTCTTGAGTTAAAATGGGAAAATAATAATACCTATAATGACGGCGAATTTAAATTTGAAAATAACAAAATAAGTGTGCTTGCAAGAAATAAAGTAAAGAACTCTGATTGGATAAAAAAAGAAGGACATAATATAAAATTAATTAATTTAGCAGGATTAGGAAACGGTAATAAAACCACCGAACCCGGTAAATTTATAGATTGGCTCAGACAGCTGCTTATCTTACCTACAGGCAATTTAGATAATAATATTTTCAATACAACAATATACTTAATACCTTTTCATCCGAGAGAATTTGGATGCGCGTATTTACCCAGAAGTTCCGAAGTGAGCGAAAATCTTTTAGATAAAGATATAGAACAGCTTACTGGATTAGATGCAAAAGGACAGGTACAAACATTTATTATGCTTGCCCAACTGGCGGGACACCCTGTTATTTATGATGTTCTCCCTCAAACCGGAAGATTCTCAAAAGCCGTCTTATCAAACCCTAATATCGCACGCTGGTTTGATATTACAGAACTCGAAAAAATAATAAACTCTAAAATTGATGAAGTAGCGGAGAAGCTTTCAGAGTCTATGGATAGCGAAGACGTTGAATTAATAAAAGACATATATAAACAATCGCAGCATGGCAGTGAAGGTGATTTAAGCGCGCATTTTCAAACCATTTTTAATGAATTTGAAAAAGAAATGGATAAAATAAAAAAACAATATTCTAACGAAATGTTAACTAAACTTAATCAAACAAAATTACATAAAAGAGTAAAAGATATCGTTACAAAAGTTCAAATTATTAAATCCGGTGAAAGATTAACAGAGGATAACATAACAAAACAATTTGATATTATTCAGGAATTAATTAAAGAGGGTTTATGGCCGGCTCCCGGCGGAGCATGGTGTTCTGCGGGAGTACCTGTTTTCGATAAAATGAGTCAATGCGGAAGCTATCCTATTTTTAAGCACTATGATTACAAAGATGAGGATGTTTCAAATTTTGCAAATTTAGACTGTCAAACCCCATATTACTTCTGCTATCTTGAAAACGGAACTTATAACCGGCCTGTAATAGATTTCTTTATAGAAGAAATGCTTAAATTACAAAAAGATTATAATTTTGACGGTTATAGAGTGGACCATATAGATCATATTGTGGACAGGGTTTCTGAAAAAGACGGCATGCCTATAAGTTACAGAGCTCCGAGAGTTGTTTTAAGCAAACTAAACAAAACTCTTAAATCGCATGTTCCTTATTTCGGAACACTTGCAGAATACATGCTATGGGATGACTTTTTAAAAGAATATCATAAGGACATGCACTTTGATCTTCTTTGGGGTAATGATATTGTAAGCCAGTTTACAAAAACGCCTGAGGTTATTATTGAAGATAATCAACACCTGACTAATTACAATATTAATTATAAAGATGGTGAAAAACTTTCAATTTTAAAAGCATATAATAATCAAGACGGAGAATTCAGATGTATAGACCAGTATCCGGGGCAGCTCGACGAAAATGGAGCAATTTATAAATGGTTTAAATACAAATGCTTGCCTGGAGGTAAATTTGCACAAAGACCCATGTTATATATAGACGGTGATGAAAGTTTCACAAAACGCGGTATTGAAAGCGCTATAGGCGAAGAAATTTCCATGCCCAGAGAAGATCATCCTGAATTTTTCGCAAAATTTGACGCGATAGACAGATTTGTTAAATCGCAGCCGATTATTACCGACGGGGAAGCTCAGATTATTTCTCAGGAAGATGACGGATTTGCGGCATGGATTATTTCAAAAGAACCGTTAAAAACTGCTTTTTTAATGGTTTCAAACTATCATTATCCTACCGAAAAAGTTAATAAAACAGACGAAAATGGTGAATGTTATTCTGAAGTAGTTAGAGGGCATGCCATAGAAAACAAATCAATTCAGCTTCCCGGCGATTATCAGGTAACATGTGAATATATATTTAACGGAAAAGATTTTGCGCCTGTAGAGCGCGAAAATTCAGTGCTGGAATTTAAAAAACTTAATCCTGCAGAATTCAAAATATTCAAACTAAATAAGTATAATAATTAAAAAAAATCATACATATACTTGACACAGTTCGAAAATGTTGCTATTATAATTGCAAATATAAAAAAAATATTTGTCCATAGTTTCGTAAAAGAAAGAAAGGTGAAAGATTATGACAAAAAGATTCGGTTTTACTTTAGCAGAATTGCTAATCGTATTAGGTATTATTGGTGTAATAGCAGCATTAACTATGCCTACATTATTGAGCAATACACAAGGTGCTCAATACAAAGCAGCTTACAAAAAGGCTTTATCAGTATTAAGCCAGGCAGTTGTATTAAACGTTGCGTTAGATGACTACAACTTCGCTGACACTGTATCTACAGGTACAGCTACAGACACACAATCATTGTACACTCTTTTCAGAAATCGTATGAATGTTGTTAAAACTACAACAGGTACAACAGGTTATTCAATCAATACAAACGGGCAAACTGGTACCTTTAACTCAGGTTCAAATTACGTGTTATTCTTTAATGACGGTATCGTATTCTCATTCCCTGTATCTGCGGTTGGATGTACAATCGACCCTACTATTGCCACTGGTGCTGGCGCTGCTAATCAACCAAGTGCTTGTAGAGGTTTCATTGACATTAACGGTCAAAAAGCTCCTAACAAAGTTGTAAAATGTGATTCAGGTTCAGGTGATACTTGTGCGGTTACAAACCCTGTTGACGTATACCCTGTAATCTTCTACGATCAAACAATTCTTCCTAACTCTGCTGCAGCAAGAGCTGTTTTATACGCTAAATAGTAAGATTGTTTAATTACAAATAAAAAGAGATGAGAATTAAATTCTCATCTCTTTTAGTATATAGCAAATACTGACATGTTTCTTTTTGTCATACTGAAATAAATTAATACTCCCGCGATGACATGGAATCCCAACATTACATTTGGCTTGCCCAATTTGAAATTTTAAGATATCCTAATAATATGATTAAGCAGATAAAATTGAAGAATTATATATTAATAGATGAATTGACCGCGAATTTCCATGCCGGATTAAATATAATTACAGGTGAAACCGGAGCAGGTAAAAGTATACTAATTAATGCCATTGACATAGCTTTTTCATCAAGAGTTTCTAAAGAAGTTATTAAAACAGGCAGAGATAAAGCAATTATTGAGATTATAATTGAAAATATAAAACATGACATGGGCAGTTTGTTTGAAGAATACGGTATCGAAAACTGGGGTTCGGAAATAATACTGACAAAAGAAATCACTTTTAGCGGTGTACGCTCTAGAGTTAACGGGACTTTAGTTAACCAGGATTTTATAAAGTATCTTAAAAATTATTTTTTGGATATCCACTCACAGCATCAAACCTATGCATTTTTACAGCCTAAATACCATATAAATTTGCTGGACTGCTATGCAAAAAATTCTTACGGGCAAAAACTTGAATTCTATAAAGAAAAGTTCAAATACTATCAACAAATGCAAACACAGTTAGAATCTTTAAAGAATTCCGCAAGCATGACAGAATCTCAATTGGAATTTTTACAATTCCAAATTAATGAAATTGACTCTGCAAATATTCAAAATATAAACGAGGACGAAGAATTAAAATCCGAACTCGAAGTGTTAGAGAATGCGGAAAAACTTCGTGAATTAACGGGAACTTCTTACTGGGCAATTAATGGCGATGATAATTCTATTATGGAAGCTTTAGGCAAAATTAAACAAAATATATCAAAAGCCGCATCGTATGATGAAAAACTCGCTGAATTGGAGCAAAATTTAATTGATTCTATTGAAAATTTACGTGAAATCTGCAGTGATTTAAGAAATTACAGCCAAAATCTCAACAATGACACAGAAAGATTAAACAATATTCAGGAGCGTATTTTTCTGTTAGACAAACTAAAACGCAAATATGGCGGGACTTTAGAATCTGTATTAAATACTTTTGATAATTTATCTAAAGAATTGTCATCAATAGTATTTTCAACTCAAAACATAGAAGAGTTAGAAAATAATATAAAAGAAACAAAATCGGAATTAGAGGCTATTGCTAAAGAAATAAGCGAACAAAGAAAAAACTACGCTCAAATTCTTTCGAACCTAATTCAAGAAAAACTTGAAAATCTTGAACTTCCAAAATCAAGATTTAATATATCTGTCAACCGGAAAGAATTGTCCCCTGACGGAATAGACGATGTTGAATTCATGATATCTACAAACGTATCTGAAGATCTTAAGCCGCTTGCAAAAGTTGCTTCCGGCGGAGAAATTTCACGTGTCATGCTCGCTATTAAGACAATATTTGCACAAAGTGATGACATTGATACAGTAATATTTGATGAAATCGACACCGGATTATCAGGTCGTGCATCCCAAAGCGTTGCCGATGAGATTTTAGAACTGTCAAAATATCATCAGATAATTCTAATAACACATCAGGCAATCATCGCTTCCAAGGCGCATAAACATTTTTATGTGAGAAAATCACAGGCAGATGAGACAACAGTTGAAGTATATGTCTTAACCGGTGAAAATCAAATAAAAGCACTGGCAGAGCTTGCGGGAGGAGAAATTAACGAACAATCCCTTGAGTTTGCGCGTTCACTTTTAGGACATGTAAAAGCATAAAGAAAAACCCGCTAAGCGGGTTTTTTGCTGAAGTATGAATATTAATCCTCAATAAAATCTCTATAATGTTGAAATTCCTTATTTCTTCTAATTTTTGTTAATGCAGAATCTTCTAATTGTCGAATTCTCTCTTTAGAATATCCCATCATAACTCCTAACTGTTCAAGTGTTTTTGGAGTTTCTCCATTTATACCGAAACGATAAGTTATAATCTGCTTTTCACGTTCGTCTAATGTACTCAGTAAGTCTATTATGCTGCCTTTTAAAGCATTATTCTTAGTTTGAGACTCAGGCGAGCAATAAGTATTATCCTGAATATAATCACCTATGCTCAAATCCTCCGTTACCGGTGTTTCTAAACTAATCGGCTCTTTAATGATAGATCTTTTAATTGCGCCTATCTTTTTAACCGGGATTTCCATTCTTTCTGCAATTTCAGCATCAACAGGTTCTCTGCCAAGTTCGAATGAAAGCAGTGTGAATACTCTTTTGTACTTTCTTATTTTATCGGTCATATGTACAGGAATTCTTATTGTTCTTGAGTTATTTGAAATCGCTCGGATTATTGTTTGTTTAATCCACCATGTCGCATAAGTTGAAAATTTGAAGTTTTTTGAATAATCAAATTTTTCCGCCGCCTTAATCAAACCCAGTGAGCCTTCTTGCACCAAATCCATAAACAGAACTCCCTGTCCTATATATTTCTTTGCAATACTGACAACTAATCGTAAATTTGCCTGAACAAGCTTTCTCATAGCAATTTCTGCTTCTTTTGACTTACCTTCTTTGATTTGTTTACCAAGAATTTTTTCTTCTTTAGATGACAATAATTTTACTTTTCCGATATCTTTCAAATACATTTGTAAAATATCATCATCATTGGATATTGAATTAAAAGTTTTCGGAACATTTTCCGTTACTTCTTCATCAATACTCGGTAAATTTGATTCTAAAACGGTATCAATTTCATCTTCTTCTAAATAATGCGGTTTAAAATCTTTATATAATGTGTCTTCCGCATGAGACATCTTAAGTTTCGCAACCATTCTAGTAAATCCCCTTCTCTCTTTGTATATTAAATAAAAAACTATATATTATAATAGACGTAACTATTACAATTTTGTTTCATAAAGAGTCGGATTTACAATTATTATGCGTTTTTATAATGCACTCTTTTGATAATTATCAAACCGCAGCTAATGTTTTATTTGGCTGTTTGGTGACGGCATTAGTCCACTTGCCGCATTTGTCACCCCATCTTGCTGCTATTTGCCCGTCATATACAACCTCAACTACTTCACAAGAGTTTGAGCAGCTTTCACATCTGAAAGTTTTTGGCTGAATATCTTTTTCAGTACTTTCAAAACCGCTGAATTGTGTTTTAATTCCTTTACTTTCAATATTATTTTTTGCTAATAGTGCTATGCCAATCGCTCCCATTACATCATAATGTTCAGGTACAATAATTTTACATCCTGTTTCTTTCTCAAAGGCAGCTATAATACCTGAATTTGCAGCGACCCCGCCTTGGAACACAAACGGAGGAGTTAATTCATGTCCGCGTCCCAGGTTGTTAATATAATTACGTACAAGCGCCTCACAAAGTCCTTTTATTATATCAGCTTTTGAAAAACCAAATTGCTGTTTTGCAATCATATCAGATTCAGCAAATACTGTGCATCTTCCTGCAATACGGACTTCTTCTGTCGAAGAAAGAGCCATTTCGCCGAATTTTTCAATAGGAATTCTTAATCTCTCTGCCTGATGATCAAGAAAAGAGCCTGTTCCTGCCGCACAAACAGTATTCATAGCAAAATCAACCACACATTTATTTTTAATGAAAATAATTTTAGAATCTTGTCCGCCAATTTCAAAAATCGTAGAAGCATCAGGATAATAATGCACGGTAGCAGCTGCATGTGAGGTGATTTCATTTTTTACAACATCAGCTCCTGCGAGAATTCCCGCTAATTGCCTTCCGCTCCCTGTTGTTCCGACGCCAAGCACTTCTATGTCAGGCATTTCTTGTTTTAAAGCTTTTAATCCTTTTTTTACACAATCCATCGGTTGTCCGTTTGTGCGATGGTATTGTTTTGACAAAACTTTTCCATAAGTATCAATAGCCACAACATTCGTGCTGACTGAACCGACATCAATACCTAAATATGCTTTAATCATTGATTTTCTCCTTTATTTTTTTTGAGTAATTCTACAAAAGCTTCAATTCGTGTAAGATTATTTGCAATACCAGTCTGCTCATCTAAAGATAAAGTCATAATCGGGATTTCATAATCCTTTGAAATATTTGGCGCAATACTTTGGGTAATCAATTCAGGCAAACAGGCAAATGGCATTAGATGAATTATACCGTCATAGCCTTCTTTTTTATATTCAATAATATTGCCTATATTATGACATTCATGTCCGCCAATAGGAATATCCATATATTTGCGGCTGTTATCAACCAATAATTGTCCTGATTTTTTACGGAATATCTTTGGATAAATTGCGTGGTTAAGCCATTCAGAGATAAACATAGAGCGGGTAACTTCACAACCAAGAGAGTTCAATACCTCGGCGATATTCATGTTGATTGAAGACTCCATAACTACATATATTTCACCTACAATACCTATTTTTATTCTGTCTTTTTTGGGAGGCATTTTTGTACACTTAACGGCTTTTAAAGCAGATTTACTTCTTTTGTAGATTTTTTTAATTTCTTTTCTCGTAAAAGCATTGCGGTCAAAATCGAGCAATATATCATTAAATAATGCGTTGAAAGAACCTTTTTCAATTTCATATGCCCGTTTAATTTCAATTTCTTTTTGAAGTCCATCAACAGCTTTTGACAACTCGTATGCTGTCCAAAAGTTATCGATAACTTTTAACCAGGATTGTTTTCCTTTGATTTTTTCAAGTTTTTGCATAAAAACTTTCGGGTCGCGGTTTAAATCGTCAAATACTATAAACTCTACATCATATCCTAGTTTTTTAAGTGTTTTTTCATGAACTTCACTATATATACCTGCCCTGCAAGGACCGCTGCCTCCGGAAGTTATAATCGTATCCGCGCCGGCTTCAATAGCTTCAATATATGTTCCAAGCATTACTTTATAAGGAAAGCATACGAACTCAGGGCTGTATTTAACACCTAAATCTATTGTTCTTTTTGTTGGTACAGGCGGCGGAACTACATCCAGATCAAAAAGTTCTATTAATTTTTTATAAAATGTTTGAGTTCCCATATAGGGAAATGATGCCTTCATGCTGCACTCTCCATTTCTTCTTTATATGGAAGAATAATATCGTCATTTTTCATTTCTTCTTGTTTGCTTTTGATAAGCATATCTACAAATGCTTCCAGCCTTGTTTGCAAGTGATTTTCCCCTGTATGTTCATCTACTCTGATTGTCATAAATGGTTTTTCATATTCTGCCGAATCAAGTTCCAGGTATTTTCCGATGAATGCATCCGGACCGCAGCCAAAAGCTGTTGCATGAATTACACCGTCAATATTGTCATCTTCCAAAAAATGATATCCTGCTGCTATTATTTTATTAGAGAAAGTCCAAAATAATTTTTTAGAAAATCGTTGCAATTGTTTTTCTATTTGTATATCTTCCAACATTTCAAAAGTTATAATTTCAACTCCTGCATCTGCCAGCTTTTTCATTATGTTCATACTTATAAAATTGTCGTAAATATTGTAAACATAGCCTATTAATCCTATTTTTATTTGACTGCTGTTTTTTTCAATATTAATTCCCTTTAAAACTGCATCATTTGCAATTTTACTGTTACATTTATGACGAACACATAAATTACGATATTCCTGCCATTTTTGTCTGCCGTTTTCTATTGCCTGATAAATTAATTTTTTATCATTGGTAAAGAGCTTACCTATGTCAAAATAGTTCTGTAAAGTTGCTATATCATCATTATCAGACACGATATGATGAGTTATCATTTTGTCTTTAAGTTCGGGAATTGCACAATTCAGCATATCAGGAAGCGCTAAGAATTTTGGGCAGAAGGCATCATCATCGCAAATAGATACAAATCTTGGGATATAAACAAAATCAACCCCCGAATCTAATAATTCTATAACGTGACCCATATAAATCTTAATTGGCGCGCATATTTCTGCAACAGTATTTCGAATGCCTTTATCAATAATAGATTTTGTCGTTTCAGGCGAAACAATAACCTCCAGTCCTAAAGTCTCAAAGAAAGGCTTCCAGAACGAGATATAATATTGATTGATTAATGCGTTTGGTAATCCGATTTTCATTTTCTTAATTCCTTTTATTTTTAATAACACTTTTTTCAATGATATTTAGAATTTCCTCAACTTCAATTTCAATTTTTTCTTGAGCTATTTCAAGACCGAATAAATACTTTTGAATAGCAATCGATTCAATTGTACCTATAGCAATTCGTGTAATAGCTGAAACTTCAGCATCAGAAACAGATGCCTTGCTTATAATAATTTTTCTGACAGCTTCAAAAATTTCAAATGCTTTCGGAAAAATAATTTCTTTTGCTTGCAAGAGCAATTCCTTTGAATACTGCATTTCAATGACAAAAAGCTTTACCAGTTCAAAGTTTTTGTCCATGAATTCAAGACGTTCCATTATAATTGATTTTATAAAATTTCTAAGAGAGTAGTCTTTGGATAATTCTATGTTTTTCATAAGCGGAATTATAGATATATTTTCTATAATTTGACTCATTGCCAGATTGCTAATTTCTCGTAAAAGATTTTCTTTATTTTTGAAATATTTAAAGATTATTGTCTCAGACAAACCGACTTCTTGGGCTATAGATGCAGTTGTTGTTGCATTATATCCAAGAGAAGAAAATAGTTTGATAGAATTTTCAATAATTAATTGTTTCGTCTTTTCTTTTTTTTCGCCCATCTTAATTCCTTTTCATAAAAGTAAGTAATTACTTACTAACTTTATAACTCGTTTTTTTATTTTTGTCAACCTTTATGTAATAAAACTTAATTATATGTAGAAAGCTGTTATAAGTAAAAAACAGCAAAAAAAAATTTTACGTGTTTTAATATTACTATGAAAATCAATCCTTTAAAATTAAGCAGCTTGAGATTATCATCGACTCCGAAGCAATTACCGGAGATGATAAAGTATGCGGCAGAAAACGGATGCGGTATTGAAGTACGTTATCCTGTTCCTATTGAAAAATTTGATAAAGGCTTTAATGCTTGTGTTAATAAACTTGCTAAAACGCTTAAAGGTTTTAACAACAAACTCAGCCTTCATGGATTTTCTAACGATATTAATCCCGTAAGCGAAGATCCGGCAATAAGAAAAATCTCTCAAAAACGTTACAATCAATCTTTAAAAATAGCAAATGCAATAAATGCAGATACCGTTGTTTTTCATACAGGTTATAACCCGTATTGGAGAACCACTTCATATGATGCGCGAACTAAAAATGATTTAATTAATTTCTGGAAAGAATTTGTTAAAAAGTTTGAAAAATCAAACAAAATAGCTGTGCTTGAAAATTCTCTTGAAACTGAGCCTGATTTTATTCTTGATATTGTTAAAGCTATTGATTCACCTAACTTAAAACTATGCCTTGATACAGGACATGTAAAAGTTAATTCAAAAATCCCGCTTGAAAGCTGGGTAGATAAATCCAAAAAATTTCTGCATCATATTCATCTACACAATAACAACGGATTACAGGATGAACATAGGGCGTTTGTTGACGGAAAAATTAATTTCGACAAAACATTTGCTAAAATTGAAGAATTTGGTTTAAGTCCTAATATAGTTTTTGAGGTTAAGTCAATGAAAGAAACAAAAAAAAGTTTGGAAGGTTTCAGAAAACTTTTCGGCACACAAACCGGTTAATTTTATTGTTAGTCTTTTGGGGAATTTAAAAAGAACTTAAAATACGATAAACTTAATAAATAAGGGTATAAAGATTTAGCATTCGAAGTTTAATTTTCTGCATATTAATTAATTATTTTAGATTGTTTTGAATTGTGTCCGGGGAAGTACCCCGGAATTATAGCAACTGAAAGGAGTTGGGATTATGCCTGAATGGAATTACACGGTAATTGTAAACAATGAATTAGACAGACCATTAAAGCTGATAAACGGTCAAATGGTGCATTGTAAATCAAGAACAATGCCCGATGAGATTAAACCGGGAGAATCGAGTAAATACAATATTTATTCACCTGGTGGCACATCTTATGGCATTGAATTTTATTTATCATTTAAAGATGTTGCACCAAAGGGTGAACCGTCATACGGAACAATGGATATCAGAGTAGATATGCCAGTAGGTAAACGTAAAAACACAAGCAACTGTACAACAACAAAGCTTTTAACAGCTGAAGGTTTTGAGCAAGTGCCTGACGGATATCATGATTTCCAAACAAGTGTAACTGTATCAACTGCACTGTAAAGGAGACAATCTTATGAATTTTAATGAATGGAACAAGATAAAATCATTACC
>Ga0153920_1000186_pt1 | contig 24395 bp, 22 predicted proteins | sample TSNJ004MetaG_FD_104713 | JGI IMG/M metagenome (GOLD analysis project Ga0153920, IMG submission 104713) | Attine ant fungus gardens microbial communities from New Jersey, USA - TSNJ004 MetaG | ecosystem: Host-associated > Fungi > Mycelium > Unclassified | place: USA: New Jersey, Brendon T. Byrne...
AATACCACCGGCATGGACAACATCATCCTCAGCTCCAAAAAGGGACAGGGACAGATTGTGGCGGCCAAGGTCGGCGCTGTATCGGTAACGTGCGCCATAACAGCACTCCTGTACTTTGCCGGAACCTTTATAGGAACCTTCCTGCCTTTCGGTACACTGACAGGCGCGAGTATGCCAATACGCTCCGTCTTGACCGCTTCCCAAATCAGCATGAGCATCGGCAGTTTCGCGGCTCTGACCGTGGTGTGGACTATATTTGTGGCAATCGTGTACGGTGCTGTCCTGACCCTGATATCCAGCAAGCTGAAAAGCCAGACGGCTACCTTCGGGATTGGTATTTTGATACTGCTGGGCAATGTGATGGTCAGCGCACTCGGCACAACGGTCAACGATGCATTGAGCATTTTCACCGATTTCGGATTTATAAACACGGCAAACGCTTCCGCTATATTCGGCGGTCTAACCACCTTTGATGTTTTCGGCTCCGTTGTTCCCTACTATATGATGGCGCTTATTGTACTTCTTACCGCTGGCGCAATCGCGCTTCTTGGGGTAAGGATCAGCCAAAAGTACCGCACCGTAGCGTAAATCGGAAGGATGCTGACCCGCTTGCCTTTTTCACAGGAAAGCGGGTCATACTTTATTCCCGGGGTATCAGAGCGGTATCATAACCGCGTTGCGGTTATGATACCGGGTGATTGGCACGATTTGCTCCTTTTGCTTCGCAAAAGAACCGCAAACGATGCCATATACCACATCTGCTCCGCAGGTGTGGTATAATAGCGTTATATAAACTGATGAAAGGATGAGAGTGTTTGTCAATAAAGAAACGGCTATTCTATTCCAATCTGTTGATGGTGCTTGTTCCCCTGCTGGCTATATTCGTAATCATGGGGGTATTTGAAAACAGCATCAACCGCTCTGACCTTCTGCAAAATTTGACCTCAAAGGAGCAAAACGAATCATTTGTTAAGTTACAGGATTTGATTGCGGATGCAGACGTTGACCGCCTACTGGAAGACCCTGAATACAGGATATCCTTTTTGGAAACGGCAGGTGAGTATGGATTTCATATCCAGGCAGCGCAAAACGCTGACATACTGTTTAGTAATTTGGATTCCAATGATGCAACCCTTCTTGAAAGATTTGGAATCAATTTAGAGCAGCAAGTTCAGGGAGTCCCGGTTATCACGCATTATATTGGCGCAAGTATGTTTACCTGCGCCATACCAACCGGCGGTGAACCCATTTATATAACGGCCCTTTATTCTGAAAGCTCAACCGGGTTTGGAATGCTTGAGACGGACTTGAAACTTTCAGCGTTGCAGCCCTTTACAATCGTTCTTTTACTTTCTGTTATTGTCATAATTATTGTAAATGTCGTGTTGTCGTCAAGAATGGTTGTAAAAATCATGACTCCGGTCAACAAGCTGCTGGAAGGAGCAGAACGGATCATGCAAGGAGACTTAAGCAAAAGCATTTATTATTCAGGGAAAGATGAATTAAGCGAGGTTTGCGACAGTTTTAATGAAATGCAGGATCGCCTGCGGGACAACATCAATAAAAATATAGTCCACGAACAAAGACAGCGGGAAATGATAGCGGGAATTTCTCACGACCTTAGAACACCGCTGACGTCCATAAAGAGCTATGTGAAGGGACTTAAGGACGGAGTGGCGCAGACCGAGGAAAAACGGCAGAGCTATCTGGACGTCATTTACCTGAAAACGGGTGAAATGGAGTCTTTGATAGAAAACCTGTTTCAATTCGCAAAACTGGAGACCGGGAGCGTTCCGTTTCACTTTCAGCGGATGTGCCTGAATCAATATCTTACAACCTATCTTGATACGCATAACGATGATTATAAAATGCGCGGCGTTTCATTGGTGTTTCACGACACCCCGCAAAAATTGACATCGAAGGTGGACGGAAACCACATGGGCAAGGTATTTGAAAATATTATAGAAAACAGCATGAAGTATGCTGCGGATGGTCAAGTCACAATTACTGTTTCATTACAGGCAAGCAACGAATCGGCAATGATCCGCGTGAAGGATAACGGCCCCGGTGTTCCGGTGGAGTGTCTGCCAAAACTCTTTGAAAGCTTTTACAGGGTTGATGACGCCCGGAGCAATTCCACTGATGGAAGCGGTTTGGGGCTGTCGATTGCAAAACACGTTATTGAAAAACACGGCGGCAAAATCTATGCGGAAAATGACAATGGACTGGCGATTATTATTGAGTTACCCGTTGAAAAGGAGGAACTATGAGTAAAATATTGATAGCGGAAGATGATATAACGATTGCCGAAATTGAGAAGGATTACTTGGAAGTAAACGGGTTTGAGGTAGATGTCGTACAGACTGGAACAGCCGCCTTGGAAGCTGTCAAGGCGGGCGAATACAATTTGCTTTTGCTGGATATCATGATGCCCGGATTAAGCGGATTTGACGTTTGCAAACAGGTGAGAGATATTGTTGATATTCCTATTTTGATGGTAACGGCGAAGATGGAATCCTTTGATAAAGTAAGGGGCTTGGGGTTCGGCGCGGATGATTATATTACAAAGCCGTTTGACCCCGCCGAACTGGTGGCGAGGGTAAAGTCCCACCTTGCGCGGTATGAACGCTTAAAGCAGGATAATAAACCGACTACAAAAAATGAAAAGGACGAGGAACTTATCATAGGTGACCTCCGCATTCTGACAAGAGGCTGGAAGGTGTATGTAAAAGGAAAAGAGTGCAAGTTTGCTAATCGAGAATTTGAGTTGCTTGTGTTCCTTGCCATCAATCCAAATATTGTCTTTTCCAAAGATACGCTCTTTGAGCGTATCTGGGGCTATGATTATGTTGGCGATAGTACAACGGTGGCTGTCCATATCAACCGAATACGCGAAAAGATTGAAGAAGACCCCGGAAACCCGCGCTATATTGAAACTGTATGGGGTGCTGGGTATCGGTTCAATATGTGATAAGACGGATATTTATTATGTAAAATTTATAATTTTGAATGATGATCGAATTATCTGCCCTGCGGCCATATAAAAAAGCCATCTGATGGGAGAGGATGTTTCGCGGCAATTTTACGAAAACGGGTCAAACGATGGTTTGATACCCATATGGCAATGTACGAATAAAATAATCAATTCTCGCTGCCTTTGCCGCTTGCTTGATTTCTTCCTCGGTAGCGTCACTTCGCCCATATGCGATATTTTCTGCAACGGTGCCATTAAACAGCCATGTATCCTGCAATACCATGCCGAGAATAGAGCGGAGTTCTTTGCGGCTTATGCTATTTATATTCATGCCATCAATGGTAATTTTTCCGCCTTGTAACTCATAGAACCGCATCAGCAGATTGACAAGCGTTGTTTTACCCGCGCCGGTCGGCCCCATCAAGCGGACAAGCGGATTGATTGCGTAAGTGATAAACTGAGCTTTTGTAGATGTTTTTCGCAGCTTCTCATTCAGTTCATCATTGGTCTTTACCATATTGTCCTGTAAATTGAATGCCTTGATTAGGTTGTTTCCGGTGAAGGCTTCCTCTATATTCGCATTCAACTCACCAAGCGCCGCCTGATTTGCTACGTAATAACAGTGTGTCTTTGTTGAAATAAGCGCTGTAATCAAAATACTTGCAATAATAGTTCCCAGCGCAACCAGCGTCAGGGAGGGACTGATCAGCATCATCATGACAAATGCGCCTATGACGGTAATGATAGAGGAAATCGTCTGCGTCAAGCCTTCTTGCAAGGTGTCAGAAACCTTTTCTAAATCGCTTGTTACGCGGCTCAAAATATTGCCCTTTTTGTGTGTGCCATAATAACGCAGCGGCAGCCGGTTCAGCTTATCGCTGATAGATTTTCGTAGGGAAAGAGTCAGCTTTTGCGATACACTTGCCAAAATATACTGCGGAATATAATTGAAAACTGCGCATCAGTCTTAAAGTCCAAAGCCGAAAAGCTATCATCAAAAAGGGTGGCAGCCGAAATAACGGCCACCGGAATATCCATCCCAAAGCCCCCTTTGATCATCATCTCGCATTGCTTTTCAGTGTCAACACATCGGTTTCGGCACTGGAAAACAAGATATTGCCGCCATTGATAATTTATAGGTTGATCCCTGCGTAAAGACGCTGTTTTCAAAGCCACTTTGAGCTCCGACATAGACAGCTTATTCTTTCCACCTACATTGACGCCACGCAGCAGCGCTAGATATCTCATATCAGATTCCTCCCTACATCTACCCCTGCGTAACATCATACTCCCCCCGGCAGCTTGGGTTCAAATACCTCTCCTCCCGCTTTGTCCCTTGGATGGCTCTGACAGGACAGTGGTGCAAGCAGGCCAGGCAGCAGGTGCAATTTCTTCCCCACCGCGGCTTGTCCTCTACAGGAAGATAAAGAGGCGCACGATGACTATTAAAATTTGAGGGCGGCACGACTGTCCTCCCTATATGGGGATTGTGGAATCAATTTGGATGTGATATTATAACCATAGCGAACTGTATGCCATGGTAACAGATAAATTCGGCGTGATTTGGCAGATATTATACAATCCGAGCTAAGAACCTCTATTCACATCCGATCACTTGGGGACGGCGGGATTTCCCGCCGTCCCATTGCTTTGCCCTGTTATTTCTTTCTGCTGCGCACGAACAGGCAAGTGTCGCGTCCCCGTCATCGTGGACTGCGTATTACTCCTCCTCTTCCCGCAAAGCCCCACGGCTTTGCGGGAACCCTTCTTTGTATACAAAAAAGAGCGGACACGAAGTTTCGTGTCCGCTCTTCGAATCAGAATCAAATGGGCTGGCTCTTCCTGCGGTAAGCAACCGTATGGTCAGCCGATTCCAAAAACCTTGATCATAAAACCTGCGGCAACTGCGGAGCCAATGACGCCGGCCACATTGGGACCCATAGCGTGCATCAGCAAGAAGTTGGAGGGGTTCTCCTTCTGGCCCACCACCTGAGAAACGCGGGCTGCCATGGGAACGGCGGAAACGCCCGCAGACCCGATGAGCGGATTGATCTTGCCGCCTGTGGTATAATACAAGATCTTGCCCAGCAATAAGCCGCCCACAGTGGACAGCAGGAACGCGCACAGGCCCAGGAGCACGATAGACAAGGTCTCAAGCGTCAGGAACTTGTCGGCACTGGCCTTAAATCCAACAGACAGGCCTAGGGGAATGGTGACAATATTCATCAGGCCATTTTGAGCGATGTCGGAGAGACGCTCAGTCACACCGCACTCGCGGAACAGGTTCCCCAGCATCAGCATCCCGATCAAGGGAGCGGTGTCGGGAATCAGCAGCACCACAATAATGGTCACGGCAATGGGAAAGATGATTTTTTCGGCCTTGGAGACCACGCGCAGCTGGCTCATCTTGACCTGGCGCTCTTTTGGAGTGGTCATCAGCTTCATCACCGGGGGCTGAATCAGCGGAATCAGCGCCATATAGGAGTAGGCCGCAATTGCGATGGCCGGCAAAAGATCCGGCGCCAGCTTGGACGCCGTTAAAATTGCCGTTGGCCCGTCAGCGCCGCCGATGACACCGATGGCGGCGGCCTCCGCAGGGGAAAAGTAAACTCCGGGGACAAACAGGGAGATGGCGACCGCGCCCATGAAGGCCGCAAAAATGCCCAACTGAGCAGCAGCGCCCAGCATCAGGGAGATAGGATTGGCGATTAGCGGGCCAAAGTCGGTCATTGCGCCTATGCCCATAAAGATAATCGATGGATAAATCGCATAGGTGACGCCCTGGGACAGCACCCACATAAAGCCCACGGTTGAATTGGAGACATCGAGTGAGTTGTATAGTCCGGTAAACGGCAGGTTGGCCAGCAGCATACCAAAGGCAATGGGAACCAGCAGCAACGGCTCAAAGCCTTTGACAATGCCCATGTACAACAGGACACAAGCAATGACAAGCATCAGGCCATAGCGCCAGTCTTGAACGATTCCGACAAAGCCGGAACTGGCAAAAATTTTGCCAATGACTTCAATTAAAAAACTCATAGCTTCTTTCCCTCCTCCTTAATGCGTCTGAATATTTGTGATGCGGAAGGAATCGGGAGAACTGTCAGACTCGGAAGCGATGGCAGCCATTAGCACCGCCACCAGCTCATCCTGATCCTGCGCGGGCTGAACGGGTGCCGTGGGTGCCGCAGCCGGCTTGCTTGCCACCGGTGCCGTAGTCTTTGCCTTGCCCTCTACCGCATTCACAAGCTTTGATGTAAGCATAATGATAAGCGACAGCAGCGCAAGCATCATGAAGACAACGATCAGTCCGCAAACAGAGACCAGAAGGGCACCAGCCATTCCAAGCTCTGCCGCTGTTATACCATAGAACATATTGTGTTACCCCCTTAGCCCAGGGTGACCAATAGATCGTCCGTATTCACAGCGCTGCCAACCGCGGCGCTGATTGACTTTACTGTGCCGGCCACAGGGGCGCTGACTTCAATTTCCATTTTCATTGCTTCCAGAACGATCAGTACATCGCCAGGCTGGACGCTCTGTCCCACAGAACACTCCACCTTAAAGATGTTGCCGGGCATGGGGCTGTTCACTACGGTCTCACCCGCTGCCACTGTAGCGGCCGGCGCGGCAGCAGGAGCGGCAGCTACGGGAGCGGCAGCTACGGGAGCGGCAGCCACGGGAGCAGCGGCTACGGGAGCGGCGGCCACGGGGGCCGCGGCAACCGGCGCTCCGGCTGGAACGCCGCCGGTTTTCTCAACAGAAACGGAATATACCTTGCCGTTGACAGTTACGTTGTAAGTCATTGCTTGTTTTCCCCTTTACAAATTTTTAGTCACTTCAAAACATTCTCTGAAGACACCTCGAAATTGGTGGAATTATACCACTGTTGCAATCTATGTGTCAAGTTGACCTTGCTTTGATCAAGAATTTTTATTCAGAATCTTTATAGTACATCTGCAAATGCCTGAATGGCAGTGCTCGCCTGTCCGAAATCACGCATCTGCTGATCAACGCCCAGCTTAATATGTAAAATTCCCGCATCGTTCAGCGCCTTCTTGAGCGAAGGATACTCCATTTCCTCAGGGTCACAGAACTGCTGCATAAATAGGACCAGTCCCTGAGCTCCGGAATTCTTCACCAAATTGACAACAAATTCACCGCGGCGGTTTTCCGCTGAGGCCTCATCATAGAGCAGCACATCATAATCCTGATTGGCAAACTGCTCGGCCAGCGCCATCATGGGATCCCCCTTCTCGCTGGCATCCACCAGGCAGGGGCGGCTCTCCTGTGCCACGTCATCGGCGGCAATGGCGATCTTGTTCTCCTCAAAAATCTGCAGAAGCTTTGGGTTGTCATAGATAATTCCGGAGACAACCACCTTCTTTCCTTTCCAGCTGCACTTGGGCAGCGCCTCCAACTGGGCATTCAGCTTTTCCAGCTTTTCGGCATGTTCATCCTTCAGCATGTACCAGCTGGAACGGAACACTGCGCTACGCCTGGTGGGTGTCACAACATCCGGATGCTCATTTGCCAGCACCGCAAAGTTCCGGCGGGCGGCGCGGCTGCGATTATAGACCTTGATGGCATTTCGCAAATCCTCATCTGTCACGCTGCGCCCGGCAATCTCCTCCAGTTCCCTCTTGATGTAATTATACTGGTCCATGGTGAACTGAATGCCATAGGCGGGACGCCGGTTTTGCGGATGGGCAAGGAAAATGCACTTGAGCTTCCCCTCCATAGCCACGCGGTAGTTCTGACTCATAGGCCGCAGTGTGTCACAAATCGTGGGTGTGATGAGTCCATCCAGATCATCCATGGTGCCATCCAGCAGCATTTCCAGCGCCAACTGCGCAATGGTGCAGTAAAAAGTAGCGCAGTACTCCTTTGCCAGGGAAATGGTCTTTTGATTGCTGCCCCAGATGCCCATCGGCACCATTCCGGCGGCATAGACCAGCTCCTCAGGGGCGTAATAGGGCAGCACGCCAATGATCTTCTTCCCCTGCTCCTTATATGCAAGAAGCTGGCGGCGTGGATGCTCAGATACTGTTTTAAACTCTTCAAACAATGCGTCAATGCTCATTGCGCTTTGCCCTCCTTTACTTTGATATTTTGCTCCATGGCCTCCACCAGGCCCTGAACACGGGTCTCATATTGGGCTTCGTTAAAGTTTCTGGGGTCAGCCTGGTCCCCATCAAAGCCAGCCGTGGGCACGCCCAGGTCCCGATTAAACCTGCGCTGCATCTCCGCCATGTATCCGGACCAGGGCTTGCAGCTGCGGTTATAGTGGACCAGAATGCCATCCACTTTGTTCGCGCGGCAGATGTCCTCACGCCACTCTACGCCCTGTTCGATACAGACGCTGTTGGGCGCTTTACAATAAGCGCGGATCATGGAGTCCATATCATTATAGACAAACCCGAACGCGGGAGCGTACACAACCGCGGTTACATTGACGCCATGGGCCTTCAAGGGCTTAAAGAGGGCGCGCAGGTCGGGCCAGCATGGAATTCCCTCGAACATGACGCGATATTTCTCGGGAAACGGCGCGGTGGTTGTGCCGTTTTTCACATGCTCTTCCAGCTCTGTGGCCAGCAGCTCAAAAGCCTGGGCAGTCTGTTCCTTGCCGCGTGCGGTTACTACATCGGCCATATGGTTGAACAGGTCAAATCCACTCATGGGCGCAGGCTTATACTGGAGATAATCACACACCTTCAGCCACGCTTTTGCCGTGCGGTTTGCGGCAGCACAGGCCTCATCAAATTTCTTTTCATCAAACTTACGACCGGCAATTTTCTCCATTTTTTCAATGGCGGCATCAAACTGGCCCCGGATATAGGCCACATAAGTGTCATCCACCTGGACCTGGTTGTTATAGGGAATATCAATCATCACCAGAGGGATGTTGTGCATGCGGGCAATGTTCTCATACCACTTGGTCATGCAGTTGCAGATATTATTGCAGCACAGTACAAAGTCGGGCATTGGCATTCTTCTGGATTCATTGGTGGTTTCAACGCCCGAGGAGTAGGCCAGAGAGATGCGGGCATACCCACAAATATCATTGTCAAAGCCGAGATCCTCAGCAGCCTGGCAAAGGCGCTCTCCATCATGCTGCGCGGCAATGCCGGCCGCCTGGTTTTCAGGATAGACCACCGCAAGGCCAAGGGCTTCCGCAATTTCGCATGGGAACTTGGACGAAGACCATCCCACCGGTTCGCCGCGCTTTTTCGCTTCCCAAGCGGCGGCGTATACGTCAGATACGGCTTGACGCAACGCCTGAGTCCCGGGGCTTGCGGGCTTTGGAGCCTTTTTCACAGGCGCCGCCTCCGGGGCCGCAGCTGTGGTTTTTTCAGTTTCAGCCATAAGCTTGTTACCTCCCTGTTAGAAATCCTGCGCGGCGCTTTGCCGCATGTCCGGTCCAACACTTTCCTGTTGGGTTATGTACTGACGGGTTATCCTTCCTGCTGTTCATTCTCCCACTTCTGGAAGGCAAACAGCGCCGCCCCCAGAGCACCGTTATATTGTGTCAGCGGCGAAATATGGATAATATGGCCCAGCTCCTCCTCCAGCGCCTTTACCACACCCTTGTTCTGCGCAACGCCGCCGGTCATCACAACCAGATCCCGCACGCCCACCCGGTGCGCCAATCCGGACACCCGGCTGGCAACAGAGCGGTGGATGCCATTGATGATGTCACACTTATTTGCATTCTGGGCAAGCTGGCTGATCACTTCGCTCTCCGCAAAGACAGTGCAGGTGGAGCTGATTGAAACATCCTTAGTTGACTGTTCTCCCAGAGCGCCCAAATCCTCCACCTTTACCTCCAACACCCGGGCCATGACATCCAAGAAACGTCCGGTACCGGCGGCGCACTTGTCATTCATGACAAAGTTTGTCATGACACCGTTGTCAATCTGCAGAATCTTCACATCCTGTCCGCCGATGTCAATCACGGTGTGAACATTCGGAAAAAGGAAGTACGCCCCTTTTGCATGGCAGCTAAGTTCGCTCATTTGCTGGTCGGCAAGTTCCAACATAGAATTTCGGCCATACCCGGTAGCAAGAATATAGCTCATATCCTCTTTTTTCAGGCCGCAGTCTTCCAACACCTGGTTAATGGCCCGCTGTGGACCGCTGGTCCCGGCGCCCACAGGAATCAGAGATTTACTGACCATCTCCTTACCATCCGCCAAAATCACGCACTTTGACGCGGTGGAGCCGATGTCAATTCCTAACGTGTATATCCTCATAGCACACCTCCCACAAATGATAGCAGCTGATGACCGGTACGCCACATTCCCCGGGTTCCATTTGGCCCTGGAACCGGGCACTCAACAAAAGCCGGTTCCAGGGCATACCGAAGAAAAATAAACTTTATTTCTGATAGGTCTCAAAGTCCCGGATGGTGCGTGGCAGCAACATCTGATGGAACGGGCAGATGCCCTCGGGATTCTGATAAACGGAATCGGCAAACGCAACAATATAATTGCGCATCATGGGCATGTCAACGATCTCATCCACGTAGCCGGCCTGGGCACAGTATAGTGGCTTGGATTTCTCATTATAGTCGTTAATGAGCTCATTCATCTTATCAATGGTGGGCTGCAGGTCCTTGCCCGCTTTATGCTCCCGGGCCAGCTTTCCGGTGAACATGGCGGCGGCGGCGGTTTCTCCGTTCATCACGTTGATTTCAGTGGCCGCCGTGCCCAGGGAGAAGGCGTTGTTGTCATTGCCCTGAGGTCCGCCCAGCACATAGTGGGCCGCCGCAGTGCCGCGGCGGAGCGTAATCTCCATCATGGGCATCTTGGAGGATTGGATGGAATAAATCAGGCTCTGGCCCAGTCCCAGCAGTTCGGCCTTCTCCGCGTCATCGCCCACGTCAATCCCGGTGGTGTCCTGAAGCCAAACAATGGGCAGCCGGTCGCGGGAACACAGGGTGACAAACTCGTTCATCTTGATCAGGCCCTGGCGGTAGAGCTTTCCGCCCGCTCCAATGGAGCCCGGCTTATACTCCGGATAATTGGGAAACACGCCCTGCTGGTTGGCCACAACGCCCACCAGAAGGCCGTCCACCTTGGCAATTCCGGTGATCATCTCGGGACCGTAGCCCTTCTTATATTCCATAAACCCGCTTCCGTCAAACAGCCGGGCGATCACGGAATACATATCGTAGGGGCGTTTTTTGTTCATGGGAATCAGGTCGTACAGCTCCATTTCGGAAGAGGCCGGTGACTTGGGCGTATCCACCCGGAAGAATTCCAGGTCATAGGAGGGCAGCATATCCAGGAATTTTTTAATTCCTGCAATCACGCCCTCGTCCTCGGAATATACTTCACGGAAGAAGCCGGTCTCCCCGTGGTGAATGGACACGCTCCCGGGAGGGTCTGCGCGCAGTCCTTTGGTCCCTTCCACAAGGGCCAGGGCGCCTTCCATATCCACATAGCCCTTGGGGTTCATCCCGCCCACAATGCCGGCGCCACCAACGGCCATATTTCCTTTTTCATGGGCAATCAAAATGGTGGGACTGATGGAGTGGTATCCGCCGCCCGCAGGGTTTGTGCCGTAAATGCCGACAATCACGGGAATTCCCATCTGATTGAGCTCGCTGTTGCGGTAGAAGGGCGTGCCGCCGCCCCGGCGGTTTGGAAATACTTTTTCCTGTACGTCCAATTCAACGCCAGCGCAGTTGAGTAAGTACACCAGAGGGATCCGCAGTCGTTTTGCAGTGTCGCTTCCCCGCAGCAAATTGTCCGCCTGGCCTGGCACCCAGGTACCGGCGTGCTTTTTGTTGTCGGACGCGACAATGCAGCACCATTTTCCGTTGACACGGCCCAGCCCCTTGATGATGGAAGTGGATCCGGTTTTGTTTCCTTCTGGGTTATAAAGGCTATTGAGCGGGCACCATGTGCCGGAATCCACCAGCATAGAGACACGCTGCATTGCGGTCATCTGACCCTTTGCATTGATGTCCTCATCACTTTTTCCGGCGGACAGGGCATCCACGATTTTCGCATGAATTTCCTCCTCAACCTGGCGCAGCTCCGCCGCATTTTCCCCATTGGCACGCACCGGCTTGCCCACCGTGGGCATATTTTGAAAATAGCAGGGCATAGAATATCCGGACATAGTTATCTCCTCCTTCTTCTCTCTTATTCTACAGGGCGCTTAATAAACGCCTCACCAGGATCAATCTCCTCACGGATGATACGGATCACATCGGGAGAGGGAGGCGCAATCAGCTCCGCCCGGGAGGTATCAATCTCAAATCCGGTATTTTCAACAATTTCCTCAATGGACGAGGTCTCATAGTATCCAGCCAAATACATGCGCTTGGTCTCAGAATCAAACTTCATCACACCCCGGTCTGTCACAATAGCCTGAGGCCCCACATTGGAAGGCAGACCTGCCTTGGCGCGGCCATCGGGGCCACCCATCCAGCCGGGCGAGGTAATATAATCGATCTGCTCAATAAAGCGGCGCTTTTCATGCTGCATCATGATTACCGTGTTGGAATAGGTTGCGATGCCGTTGGCGCCGCCGGAGCCGGTAAACCGGGTCTTGGGGGCATAATAGTTTCCGATGCAGGTGGAGTTTACATCGCCGTAGGGGTTGATCTGCGCGCCGCCGATAAAGGCAATCAGGCGTCCGCGGTTGTGCTGCCACTCGCAGGCCTCATAGCCGATAAAGCGAACATTGGGCCACTGCACGGCGCAGTGGGCCATCAGGCGGTTGTCGCCCACAGAGCGTGGCACCTCAATCGGTGCGCAATCCATCAGACCGCTCTCCACGATGAGGTTGCAGCTGGGGGCAAAAATGCGCTTTGCCAGCGCTGCGCCAATCAACGGCAGGCCGGTGCCCACAATGACCACCTGGCCGTCTTCGATGACCTTGCCGATGGTGACCGCCTGCATTTCCTTATTCGTATAATTTGTATAATCAGCCATTGACTTAGCCCTCCTTACCAATATTCTTGGTTGCGTAGCCGTAGCCCGGAACTTCCTTCAAGTTCACCATGCGCATGGTGGAAAACAGGTTTACATACTCCTCGTGATCCTTTACGCCATAGACATATTTCTCCACAAACTCCTTGAAGGCCTCCGGAGTCTTGCTGGCCACGTCATACTCTTTCATGTAGGCGTTATCATAGTCATAGTAGCCGTACAGTTGTGTGGGGTGAGCGCCGTAGGGACAATGTACCACAGCGTCAACACAGAAAGGCGGAATCGAATTTTTTGTCGGCTCCTGCCGGATCTGGTCATTTTCCACCAGCTCATCGCAGATGACAATGGCCTTGCGCGCGGCCACAATAATATCCACATCATGGAACTCATCGCCAATGATGCGGCAGGTGCCATCGGGACTGGCCTGCTGCGCATGGATGATGGCAGTGTCCAGCTTGGGCACGGGGACGGCCACTACTTTCTCACCGGGAGCAAAGGGGTTGTCCATGTAAACAAACTTGTCATCGGGAAGCTTTTCAATGGTCTTGCGCACCTCCTTGCTGATGCCCCACATGTCGGTAAGAGATGACCCCATCATCAGTTTCACTGGCAGGAACGGAAGCCCCAGGGAAGCGGCATGCAGCATCAGCATAACAACGTCCTGAGAATAGTCCTCGTAAATCAGCTCTCCCTTTTCAATGGCGGCACGGAAACGCCGGGATACATTGGTCACACCGGAATTTGCAGTATAGCAGTTGATATAGGCCTTTACACGTCCTTCTCCAATCAGCAGATCCCAGTCGCCGCCGGCAGGGCCGGCATAAGCAATAAAATCCTTTTGTCCCTGACGGAGAATTTCGTGCACCGCCGCATAGGGCTTGCGGTTTGTGGTGAAGCCGCCAAACGATATGGAGTCGCCGTCTTCAACAAACTTCGCGATTGCGTCATGCAAGGAATACACTTTGTTCATGGTAAAACCCCCATTACAAAATATTTGACTTGATTCGCTTCCTGTAAATTTGCTCATTGTGAGTTTCCTAACTTTCTTCCTGTGCAGTTTAACACATATGGCGCAAAAATTCCTTTGTTAATTTAGCAAAAAGTTTGCATATATTCACCTCACATGATATAATATCCGCAAAGTGGATACTATATTGCCCATTCACGTACTCCGTGCGCGAGCGCCTTGATTTAAGCCGTGGCGCGGAACGCGCCACATGGCAAATGATATCATAATCTTCGGATATGATATTGCCCATTCGCGTACTTCGTGCGTGAGCGCCTTGATTTAAGCCGTGGCGCGGAACGCGCCATATATCCTACATTTCTAATATTTAATATTATAACCTCCCATGCAGTTATTGTATATTATGACCACAAAGCCCACCGAGGGATCGTGATATGCCATACCTGCCCGCGCTGTGGCATCCGCTTTGGTTTCCGGCTGTGACAAGCTGTGCCATATGGCCGTTCCTGTGAAGAAAAAGCGACCTGGCATCACCGCAGCCAATAAAAACACCATTTATGTCAACTTAGGTTCCCCTCTTTCTATCGGACTCCCGGGGTGTCCAGATCAATATCCGGCTTTGTAATACGAGCTTTCTAGCGTGATCAATAATGCACAACCTTTCCTATTCTGACGAAAAAGCCGGGAAAGAGCCAATCGAGGAGGACCACTCATATGAATAACATAGAATTCCATCTTCAATTAAACCATAATAAATCCTGGAATATGAGCCGCCTGCACTTTCATGATCATTATGAGCTGCTTTTACCCTTGACCAGCCCAGGAAACATTTTTGTCAACGATCAGGTTTATCCCCTTCAGCGCGGCACGCTGTACCTCATTGGCGAAAACACCCTGCACCGCACAATGGCCGTGGATTTTCACACCCGCTATGTGCTGCACATCGGGCAAAAAGCCCTCTCTGATCTGTCCACGCCACAGACCGATTTCACCAGATTAATCCATGAGACGTTTCGCAGGGCCGACCTGTCCCCAACGCAACTGACCCGGCTCATTGAACTGTTTCAAGCCGTGGAGCACCATAAAAACGATGGTGCCTTCGGCAGCGATATTCGCCACGTCACTGCACTGCTGGACCTACTCATCACAGTGACACCGGTTCTCAGCTCCTCTAACGCGGGGGATGCAATTCACAGTAAAGATTTCCTGCGCATTATGCCAATTCTGGACTATATCCGGGCGCATCTTGCCGAGCCACTGAATTTGGATCAAATTGCCTCCACCTTTTTCATCAGCAAGCACTATCTCTGCCGGGTATTTAAAAACGCCATTGGCTTTTCTGTGATGGAGTACATCATTCACTGCCGGATCTTACAGGCGAGACGGCTTCTCCAAGAGGGTCACAGTGTTCAGGAGGCAGGAGAACTGTCCGGCTTCTCGGATAATTCCCACTTCATCCGTACGTTCCGCAAGCTCACCGGCACCTCACCCGGCCGCTACGCAAAAGAATATCAAAGCAGCGATCAAATTTTGGTCGATAGCAGGCATTCTCTCTAAAAAAGTTAAGAACCTGTATTCACAGATGGAACTGCCGAAGCAGCGAACAGCTTTTTTGGCGGACAAGGCAAATTTTTGCAAAAATCATTGGTTTGTTGTAAGAAAATTTAACGTGGTATGGCAGAACAATCGCCGTTGGTACGGTGCTTTCAGCTGGGAGTACAGGTGCTAGGATTTACAAATCTGTTTTCAATTTTCTGATTGAGCCAATCAAGAGAAAAACCGGGTATACTCCACTCATCGACAGGGAGTTGTCCGGTTTTTGTTTATTTGACCTCTTTCAGCACATCGCCATTTTTGATAAAATATTCCACGCCGGAGTAGATGGTGGTCAAAACAATCACCGCAACACAGACCGTGTTCAGCCATTTAAAAATAGGCAGGAACATCAGCACAATACAAACCATTGTGCTGGCGGTCTTCACCTTCCCCGACCAGCCCGCTGCGATCACACGCCCCTTGTCTGCCGCTACCATGCGCAGGCCGCTGACCGCAAATTCCCGCACAATGACCACAAGCAGCGCCCAGCCGGGCATCTGCCCAATTTCCACAAACCACACCAGGGCCGCCGCCACAAGCATCTTATCGGCCAAAGGATCCATAAATTTTCCAAAGTCTGTAATTTGATGGTGGTGTCGGGCGATATAACCATCTAAAAAATCCGTTAAGCTGGCAGCAACAAAGACCACCAGTGCCCAATAATTGGCGCCGGGCACATTCAAATATAGCACCATAAGAAATACCGGAATCATAATCACACGCAGAATGGTCAGTTTATTGGCGGTATTCATCCCTTTACACCTCTTTATTCCTCAATTTCCCCCATCAAATCACCGTCAGACATCCCGGTCATGCGCACCGGAACAAACGCTCCAGCCGGGACAATGCCGGAAGCGGTAAATAGAACACGTCCGTCAATATCCGGCGAATCCCCACAGGTGCGCCCTGTAAAACATCCCGTCTGCGCATCCAAGCCCTCACAGAGGACTTCCACCACCGTACCCAGCCTGGCTTCATTATATTCATCCATAATCCGGGACTGTAAATCCACCAAGAGCTCTACCCGATGTGCGGCAATGTCAGCCGGCACCTGATCTTTCATTGCAGCGGCCAGGGTTCCCTCCTCCGCTGAGTACTGGAACACACCCACACGCTGGAGCTTTTGCTGTTGCAGAAACGCGCACAGCTCTTCTAATTCCTCCTGTGTTTCACCAGGCAGGCCACAGATTATGGAGGTTCGAATCACCACGTCAGGCATCGCTCCCCGCAGCTTGCCGAACAGGCGCTCACAGTCCTCCTTGGTATTACGCCGGCGCATGGCTGACAAAATACGGTTATTACAGTGCTGAATTGGGATATCCAAATAGTGGAGAATCTTACTCTCTCCGGCAATGACCTCAATCAGCTCATCGGTCACGGCCTCCGGGTATAGGTAATGGAGCCGAATCCAATGGAATTCCAACTTGCACAGCGCTTGGAGCAGCTTGGCCAAGCTGCCGCCCCCCTCCAAATCGTTGCCGTAGCGGGTGATATCCTGTGCAATGATGATCAGCTCTCTCACACCCCGCCGGGCAAGGACACGCGCCTCCGCCAGTATTTCTGCCATACCGCGGCTGCGGTATTTCCCGCGCAACTTAGGGATGATACAAAAGGCACAGCCATTGCTGCACCCCTCAGCAATTTTCAGAAACGCGGTGTAGGGCGGGGTGGTGACGATCCGCTCCCCATCATCATAGGTGCTGTGGATATTGCCGAAGTGCTCCGGGCTCTCTCCCGCCATCAATGCCTCGATTGCGCAGACAACATCGTGATAGCTCCCGGTGCCCAGCATGCCGTCCACCTCAGGGAGTTCCGTTTTCATTTCCTCCCGGTAACGCTGTGGCAGACACCCCGCCACCAGCAGCCTTTTCAGCGTTCCCTCTTCTTTCAGCCGCGCCAGTTCCAAGATATAATCAATGGCCTCGCTTTTTGCTGATTCGATAAATCCACAGGTGTTCAGTACCGCTACATCGGCTCCCTCCGGTTCTCCGGTAACGGTATACCCAGCGGCTTTGCATAGAGCCATCATCTGTTCTGTATTCACCAGGTTCTTGGCACACCCCAGAGAAAGAAAAGCCACCTTATACCCCATAAAACCGCACCTTTCCACGATCGACCGGATGGCTCCACCCATTCCATATCCCATCCGATTTCAAACAAACCGGAAGCAGCGTTTCGCGGGCGATCCAAATTGCAGCCAATTGATGTTCCAATCAACCCCACAGAAGAGCGCAAATGCCGCGAAGCCACCTCTTCATTCCTCCCACACTTCCGCGCCAAAGCGCTGAAGGCCTTCCCGGATTTCACCCCAGGAAAAACCCCGGCGCATCAGTGCGTTGGAGAGCTTTTGCAGCTCTCCCGGGTCTGTGGGACTGCCTTTTCGCTTTTGACGCAAAAAGTTCTCAATTGCCTCCTGGGGATTGACGGCCTGTTCCAGGGCCTCATCCCACAACTTCTTTTGGATCCCGCGGCGGCAGAGCTCATACCGCAGCTTGCGCGCGCCATAGCCCTTAGCAGAGAGATAACGCACCACCTGCATGGCATAGGCCGCGTCATTTAAGAGCCCCAATTCCTCCATACGGTCACAGACGGCAAGCACCTCCTCCTCCGGAGTCTCCCGCTGGGACAGCTTTTTCTCCAGTTCCCATCGGGACATGGCCTGACAGGAGAGCAGGTTCACCGCCCTCTCCCTCAATTTGCTTCTGCGGGCGGAAATGACCAGCCTCTCCAGCTCATCTTCGGTCAATTCCCGGCCGGAGTACAGGGAAAAGGACAGTACCTCCTCCTCCCCCACACGCAGACAAGAGCCGTCCTCCATCGCCGCTAGCCATTGGCCGCTGCCGCGCTTGGAGGGCTTTAATTCCTCCAGCTTCATTGCTCTTCAAAATCTTCCGCAGACACGTCCACCGCGCGCCCCGCTGCCTTCGCCGCAATTTTTGACTGCGGACTCATCAGCTTGTAGGCATTTTGGCGGATATCTTCTTCCAATTTTTCGGCGACATCCGGTGTGGCCTTGAGGTATTCTTTCACCGCGTCCCGCCCTTGTCCAAGGCGCACCTCCTTCATGGAAAACCAGGAACCGCTCTTTTGAATCAGATCCAGCCGCACAGCCAGATCTACCATCTCGCCCCACTTGGAGATGCCTTCGCCATATAAAATTTCAAACTCCGCCTCCCGGAAGGGCGGGGCCACTTTATTTTTCACCACGCGCGCCCGGGTGCGGTTCCCCACAATTTCAGAGCCGTTCTTGATCGCCTCGACCCGGCGCACATCGATGCGCACAGAGGAATAGAACTTCAACGCCCGCCCGCCGGTTGTCACCTCAGGGTTTCCGTACATAACGCCAACCTTTTCACGCAGCTGGTTAATAAAAATCACAACACAGTTGGTTTTCCCCACAGAACCGGCCAGCTTCCGCATCGCCTGGCTCATGAGCCTGGCCAACAGTCCCACATGGGAATCTCCCATCTCCCCCTCAATTTCCGCCCGGGGAACCAGCGCCGCCACTGAATCCACCACCACCACATCTAACGCTCCGGAGCGCACCAGGGCCTCGCAAATTTCAAGGCCCTGCTCTCCCGTGTCGGGCTGGGAAATCAGCATGGAATCAATGTCCACCCCCAACGCATGGGCATAGGTTGGATCCAGCGCGTGTTCCGCATCAATAAAGGCCACCTCGCCGCCGCGCTTTTGCGCCTCGGCAAGAATATGCAGGGCAAGGGTTGTTTTGCCTGAAGATTCCGGGCCGTAGATCTCAATAATGCGCCCCTTGGGGACGCCGCCGATTCCCAGAGCCACATCCAGGGACAGAGACCCGGTGGGGATCGCCTCCACCACAATGCCGGTATTCTCGCCCAAGCGCATAATGGCGCCCTTCCCAAAATTCCGCTCAATTTGGTCCATCGCCGTCTGCAGCGCCTTCTTCTTATCGGAGGCCGGCGTGGCGGCCTCTACCGCTGATTTTTTTACTGCCACTGGTCTTTACACCCTTTCCGCTTCATCCGCCGCAGCTATCCCGGCGGATTTTATCCATTGATAACCCCTTCCACCACACGCCAGATTCCCTGGGTGTCGGCAGTGGTCTGAATTTGCTCAAATCCGTTTTGCGCCAGAATCTCCTCCACTGAGGCGGCCTGCCCGATTCCCACCTCAAACAGGAGGTGCCCGCCCAAGCGCAGGGCACTTTTCCATTTTGCCGCAATTTCCCGGTAAAAGTACAGGCCGTCCGCTCCGCCATCCAGCGCCATGTGGGGCTCAAAGTCCCGCACCGATGGCTCTAAGCGCACAAGCTCTTCCGTAGGGATGTAGGGTGGATTGCAGGCAACTACATCAAAATCCCACAGGGTGGAGGCCGGCGGCTGTAACGCATCCACAGAGAGACAAGTCACCCTGGAATTTAAGTCATTGCGCCGCACGTTTTGCTTGCAGACGCGCAGAGCACCCTCTGACAGCTCTCCCAAGACCACCCTGCAGTGCGGCGCATTGGCGGCCACAGCAAGTCCAACACAGCCGCTTCCGGCGCAGAGATCCAGCATCCTGGCCCCTTCCTCTGCTGCCCGGACGCACAAAATGGCCCGCTCCGCTAAAATCTCCGTATCCATTCGGGGAATTAACACATCGTTTGAGATATCCAGAGAGAGACCAAAGAACTCCCACTCCCCCACAATATAGGCAACAGGTTCTCCAGTCAAACGGCGCTGCACCAATGTTTCAACCCGCCGCTCCAGTTCGCCCGAGACATAGAGCGGCATATCCCGGTAGAGCTGTTCCCGGCTTTTGTCCGATGCAAAGCACAGCAACTCCCGCGCCTCCAACTGGGCACTCTCGATGCCTGCCCGCTTCAGCCGCGCCCGGGTATCCAAAAAAAGATTGTTGTATGTAGTGGCCACGCCGCCATCCCTCCTCAGAACCGCTCAGGCAGCCGCCTCTACCAGGCATCTGTCCCTTTTTTCTCCGGCAGCACCAGCTCCAGAGCGCGGATTCCCACCTCAATCATGCCATCCTCCGGCTCAAACGTAGTGAAATTCTGCATCCAGAGTCCCGGAGCCACCAATACACGGGTCACAGCATGATCATGCCGTCCGGCGTAGCGGTTGAATTCATAGCTTACGCCCACCACCAGCGGCAACATAACCAGATGCGCCAACATACGCAAAAAAGGGTTATTGACCGGCCAAACGGTAAACACAATGCTGGATACCAAAATAGACACAAAGATGACCACAAACAGAAAGCTGGTACCACACCGGGGATGATGTCTGGGCTGGACACGAACGTTTTCCACCGTCAAAGGCAATCCAGCCTCATAGCAAAAAATCGTCTTATGCTCCGCCCCGTGATATTGGAACACACGGTGGATGTCCTTCATTCTGGAACAGAGCGCCAGGTAGCCGATAAAGATCGCAATCTTAAACAGCGCCTCCGCCAGGTTCCGTACAATCACAGAGTTTGTAAACAGAACCACAACCGTCCCCAGCAGCGTGGGCAAGAAGAAAAACAGCCCAATGGACATTGCAACTCCCAAGATCACCGCCAGCGTCACAATCAGCGACATCATTTTTTCGCTGCCCAGCTTCCTTTCCAGCCACCGCTCAAATTTGGAGGGTTCCTCCGCTTCCCCCTCCTCCTCCGGATAAAACTCAGCAGAAAACATCAGCGCCTGTACGCCATTTACCATGCTGTCCAGAAATGTGACAGAACCGCGGATCAAAGGCCAACCCAAAACCGGGTGGCGCTCCTTAATCAGCTTCAGCTCCTTCTCCTGGATCTCCAGTTCTCCGTCCGGACGGCGCACCACCACAGCCTGCTTTTTGGGGCCGCGCATCATAACTCCCTCAATCAGCGCTTGGCCGCCGCACATGGTCTTAAAGCCTCCAGCAGGTGCGGTGCAGGAGGTCTGTGTCTGTTTTTCTTCCATCTTTTTCTCCTTTGCTCAAGGACATGCACATCCGTATTATACCAGCCGCGGGTACGAAATGCAAGAATTATATAGAACCTACGTTCTAATTTGAACGCGAATGGTTACGATACATCCGCCTCCGTCAGCATTACCAATTTCCAAAGTCCCTTCATGACGGGTGATAATCTCCTCACACACGGCCAGCCCAATCCCGGAGCCGCGGGTTTTTGAACTGCCTTTGTAAAACTTGTACTTGATATGGGGCAGCTCCTCCTCCGGCACGCCGGGACCATAGTCCCGAATTCGGATCACGGCCTGTTCTGCCTCACAATGTATGGACACATCAATTTGTTTTCCGGAGCCGCCGTGCTTCGCAGCGTTATCCAAAAGATTACAAAACACCTGCCGCAGCCGCTCAGGATCCCCTATGACGGGAATGCTGTCCTCCCACTCATCATGATAGGTCAATTCAATCCCTTCCCTGCGGAAAAATTCCCGGTAGGTATAGACCGCATCTTCCAGCTCCGCTTTCAAATCCATGGGCTCTACAGAAAGAGTAAACCGGCCATCCTCAATTCTGGAAAATTCCAGCAACTCCTCCACCATATTGGTCAGTCTTCTGGCCTCGCTAACAATAATGTCCAGACCCTTCTGCATATCCATCGGGTTTTTCAGTTCCCCGCTTTGCATCGTCTCCGCCCAGCCTGTGATGGCGGTCAGAGGCGTACGTAATTCATGAGAAACAGAAGAGATGAATTCACTTTGCGTTTTTTCCGACCGCTTGATTTTCATAGACATGTCGTTGATGGTGTCAATCAATTCCCCGATTTCATCATCATACTGCTTTTCAATTTGAATTCCAAAGCTGCCATCGGCAATCAATCTGGCGTTCTCAGTGATTGCGGCCACCGGTTCCACAATGGAGCGGACAAAATAGAGGTTTGAAAAATACACCAGCGACAAGATGGCCGCACAAAAAAGCGCAAACCAGGCGATGCTAAAGGCCATCTGCTTGTCCACCTCCCTCATGGAGGTGACCAGACGGATCACTCCAACCACTGTCTGTCCCCGATAGATCACCGGCGCAGAGGCCGCCATAATTCTCTCATTGGTATTGGGATCCCTTCCGATCCAGACCGTGGCCGTTCGGATTTCCAAGGCCTCTGTCACATCCGGCGTTCCGGGAACCGTACCCGATGTGACCTCGCCATAGTTTGTGTAAAGCACCGTACCATCGGTCTCTACAAATTGGATTTCCATTTGTGCGCTGTATTGAAACGTGGAAGATGACACCGTGGTTTGCGCTGTCGTACGGTACTCGTTTTGTGTGTACTGGTTAAAGGAGGAGGCCGTTGTGCTGGCGACACTGAGCAAATTCTTACTCATGGTTCCATAATAGTAGCTCCATATCATTAACGTAAGCGTCCCAAAGGTGAGAAACAGAATGAGCAGGATGATACTCATGCTATTCACCAGCCAACGCCGGCGGATCCCCCGGATTTTCACCGCATCGTTTATTTTGGGCTGTATAGCCACGGCTTCCCTCCTCACTTTAGCACCCTATCTAGAATATAATCCTCAGTTACCCCATTTATATCCATAACCCCAAACCGTATTGATATACACAGGATTTGTGGCATTGTCCTCAATCTTGATGCGCAGCCGCCGGATGTTCACATCCACGATTTTCAACTCCCCAAAGTAATCCTCTCCCCATACGGCATCCAGAATTTCCTCCCGGGAAAGGGCCTTCCCCGGATTTTCCATGAAGAGCTTCATAATGCCGTATTCCACCTGGGTCAGCTTCACCCTCTGGCCATTTTTTTGCAGAGACCGGTTTCTTATATTGAGCTGGAAGGGGGCCAGGTAAATCTCTTCGGAGTCGGCCTCCGTATCCCCCCCTGCGCGCCGGAACAGCGCATCCACCCGGGCTGTCAGCTCTGCGGGAGAAAAGGGCTTTGTCACATAGTCGTCTGCCCCGGTCATAAGCCCCGTCACCTTGTCCATCTCCTGTGTACGGGCCGTGAGCATAATAATCCCAATTTTATTATCCATGGCACGCATACGCCGGCAGACCTCAAACCCGTCAATATCAGGCAGCATAATGTCCAGCAGCGCCACCGTGGTATCGGGATTTTCCTTCAGCCGTGCCAGAGCCTCTTCCCCGGTCCCCGCCTCCACGGTGGTATAGCCCGCCCGTTTCAGGTTGATGACAACAAAGCTGCGGATATTTTCTTCATCTTCTAAAACCAACACTTTTTTCATCTTCCCTGTCTCCTTTGTTGGCAATCTTTCCTGATTACTACTCGCTGCCCCAGCCAGTGAAAATGCGGCCGAAGTTCTCCATGACTCCGTTCTGGTCGAGTCCGCAGTTCCAGCTTCCCTCATAAAATGTAGCGGAATAAATGGCCGTGGCGTCCTCCTCCAACTGGAAGCGATTATTTAAGGTGGCGCGGCTGAACCGGTTCTGACCTGTTAAGCGATAAATTGTCAGAAAATTTTCCGGTTCCTTCCCCGGTCCCTCCCAATAGGAAAAAATAACCGCCCGCTGTCCGCTGACAGAGTTATTTTGGGACAGGACAAGAACATCCTTCCACGCCTCCGGAATGACAAAATACCATTCGTCAGTCGTATTGTGGTAAGTGGTAGCAATCTCCACCTCATTGCCGTTGACATCATATTGAATCCATTCAATCAGCCAAAAGGTCCCAGACGCCTCTTCCTCCGCTGTGGGCAGCATTCTGGGGCGCGGAACCTCTAAAATGGAATCATTATTGATATCCACCGGCTCCACCGAGGTATACTCCCGCAGAACATCTTTGCTCACAGCGGTCTCCGGATCCAGACTGATATTGGTGAGTACACCGTTCTGAAAGGTGATGATATCAAGCGCTTTCCCAGTATCCGCCAGCGTGCTGGTGATATAAAGGGCGGGGATATACTCTGCCAAATAGTTGGCGCGCATCTTATTGAGTACGGTGATCCCCGCGGACAGCGGCGCTGTTCCAACGCTGA
>Ga0153920_1000188_pt1 | contig 24307 bp, 17 predicted proteins | sample TSNJ004MetaG_FD_104713 | JGI IMG/M metagenome (GOLD analysis project Ga0153920, IMG submission 104713) | Attine ant fungus gardens microbial communities from New Jersey, USA - TSNJ004 MetaG | ecosystem: Host-associated > Fungi > Mycelium > Unclassified | place: USA: New Jersey, Brendon T. Byrne...
AAATTTCTTATTTACTTCTGAATCAGTAACAGAAGGGCACCCCGACAAAATATGTGATCAGATTTCTGATGCAATTTTGGACGAATTTTTGACAAAATACCCCCAATCAAGAGTAGCTGCTGAAACTACAGTTACAACAGGTATGGCGTTAGTTTGCGGAGAAATTACAGCAGATTGTTATGTGGATATTTCACAAGTTGTCAGAAATACTATTAAAAATATCGGCTATATCGGACGTGAAGGCGGCGGTTTTGACTACAAAACCTGCGCTGTCTTAACGAGTATTGATGAACAGTCTTGTGATATTGCAGGCGGTGTAAACAAAGCTTTTGAATCAAGAAGCGATAATGCGGATACATCAATTCAGGAAACTCAAGAAATAGGAGCGGGCGATCAGGGTATTATGTTCGGTTATGCATGTAACGAAACACCTGAATTGATGCCGTTACCGATAAGCTTGTCTCACAGATTGGCTCATAGACTTGCTCAGGCTAGAAAAGAAGGTATATTAAATTACTTAAGACCGGACGGAAAATCTCAAGTTACTGTTGAATATATTGACGGTAAACCTTCAAAAATACATACGGTTCTGATTTCTACCCAGCATGACCCTGAAATAAACGGTGAATGTGATAACTACAAAGTTCAAGAAATAATTAAAAACGATATTAAAAAATATGTTATTGATTATGTATTTGAAAACGATGAGATTAAACCTGATGATTCTACAAAAATTCTTGTTAACCCGTCAGGGAGATTTGTTGTAGGCGGACCTCAGGGCGATGCAGGCTTAACAGGAAGAAAAATCATTGTTGATACATACGGCGGATATTCAAGACACGGCGGCGGAGCTTTTTCGGGTAAAGATCCTACAAAAGTTGACAGATCTGCTGCATATGCCGCGCGATATGTTGCAAAAAACATAGTAGCCGCAGGATTAGCAGAAAAATGCGAAATTGAATTGGCTTATGCTATCGGCGTTGCAGAGCCTATTTCTATAATGGTTGATACTTTCGGAACAGGTAAACTTTCAGATGAAGATCTTTCTGATTTAGTAAGTAAGAACTTTGATTTGAAACCTGCTTCAATTATTAATCATTTTGATTTAAGAGGACTGCCTGCAAAAAATAACGGTAAATTTTATCAGTTATTAGCGGCATACGGGCATATGGGCAGAACCGACATCAATGTTCCTTGGGAACAGATTGATAAAGCTGAAACTTTAAAATCCCAGGTTTGTGCATCAGGCTGCAGCTGTTCATAAGGTTAAAATAATAAATAAAAAGAGGACTTAAAAAAGTCCTCTTTTTTATTCCTCTAATTCAATTTTTCCTAAATCAATATCTTGTTTTTTTTGTCTTTTTATTAAATATGCAGTAATAATTGCCGTAATCGGAACGCAAGCAAGAATACCGATACTTCCGATTAATGCCGCTAATATTTCGGTTGCCACCTGATTTAAGTTGAAAAATTTGTTTAAGTCGATATTGCTTGATAATAATACAAGCGGCAGCGATGTTCCCAAATATACTAAAATCAATGTATTAGACATTGTGCCGATAATATCTTTACCGACATTCATACCCGAATTGAATAATTGTCTTACAGTAAGATTTTTATCTGTTTCATAAACCTCATTTATTGTGCTTGCAATAGACACTCCGGTATCCATTAACGCCCCGAGCGCCGCTATAAGCATTGAGGCGGAAAGAATTCCGGTGAAGTTCAAATCAGGACGCTCGGCATATAAAAACATCGGTTCTTCTCCTGCAAAACCTGTTAAATGCGCAGCGATAATTGCAATTATTGAAAGTATAGCGGTTAATACTAAACTAAAAGTTACGCCTAATATGGCGGAAGTACTTTTGGAATTAAATCCTCCCACCAAATATATTGTAATTATTGTGGATAAAATACAAACAGGGATAGCAGAACCTATAGGCGATAATCCTTTAAGAATCATAGGCACGAGAATAATAAAAATCAATCCTACGGTTGCAGCGATTGATACTATTGCATATACCCCTTTTCTTTTTCCTATTAATATAAGCAGTCCGCAAAATAATGCGGTAAAGAATATTAAACCATTGTCTCTTTTTATGTCAGCTATGTAAAAATTAACATCTTCGGACGATGTAACAATTTCCGATACAGGTTCTAAATGAAGTATTACTTTATCGCCTTTGGAAAGCATTATGTCATAAGCTCGATTCCCTGTAATCACATTATCTATAATTCTTTCAGTACCTTTAAAATCTCCGGACAAGACTCTTACGGTTACTTCTTGTTTAACTGTTTGTTCACCTTGATTAATAGATTCCATATCTTCATAAGTTATGTTTTCGACAACACCGGTTGCTGATTCCAGCACTCGAGCGCTATCGGCGAATGCCGGCGCTATTAAGAAACTCAAGAACAAAAATAATATAATTAAAAAATTCTTCACTAACATCCCTCAAAATAACTTTATCATAAAAATTCCAATCTTGTAAAGTATAAGAAAATTTGTTATAATAAAGAATAAATATATGAACAATAAGGAAAAAACAGAAAGCGAAGGGGCAGAAGTTATGAAAAAATTACAAAAGACAGCATTCACTCTGGCAGAGGTATTAGTAACCCTTGCGATAATAGGTGTAGTATCTGCATTAACAGTACCGGGATTGATGAACAGTTATCAAAAACAGACTTACATAACCCAATTGCATAAAGTCTACAACGAAATGTCCCAAGCTTTAACACAATACAAAACAGACAGAAATGCAATTAATCTTTTTGAAGCAGGGTTGAATTCTCAGGAAAATGCGGATACTTTTATTGAAACCTATTTTAAAGTTATTAACAAATGTGATACCATGGCTCCGCCATGTTTTGCCAATGCCAGTGAATACAAAACTTTAGCCGGTACATCTGCTGTTATCGGCTCAGGGTCTACCAGTTATAAAACATATACACTTGCAAGCGGAGCAGCAATCAGACCATTATATCGCTTAGAAGGCGAAAAACTTATAAATGTCCTTGTTGACATAAATGGTACAAAGGGACCGAATATTATGGGCAGGGATTTCTTTTGGTTGGGAATATACAATAACGGAATGATAGATGATTATTCAGCTACAGCCAGCCCACCTTTAAGTAGTACAACAAGAGAGACCTTGTTTACTACATATTGTCAAAAAGGTACTGGTGCTGAAGGTTGTTTCGGAAAAATCCTGAATGACAACTGGCAGATGACATATTAGAGGGCAGGAAGCTCAGAAGGCAGGCAGCCCGGCTGTTATGTCATTGCCTTACACGTCATTGCGACCAAACATTATGTTTGGATCATTTGTAGGTCTCATTGCGAGGAGGACAGAGCCTGACGAAGCAATCTGGCTTATAACAAAGAGATCCTTCGCTACGCTCAGGAAGACAGGAAGTTCAGAGGGCAGGATGACATGATAGATAGCGCATGCCATTGAAATGAGGATGTATAAGCAATTCGGGAAAAGATTATGCTGGGAGTGAGACTTTGCGTTAAAATAAGTTTTTTTGCTCATTAACAACAGCATTCTTATACCCGAGATGTCTGTAAGTTGCGGGAGAAACTTTCCTGCCGCGCGGCGTACGCTGCAATAAACCCGCCTGAAGAAGATAAGGCTCGCAAACATCTTCAATTGTGCGGACATCTTCGCCTATAGCTGCGGCTATTGTTTCAACACCCACAGGACCGCCGTCATATTTATCAATTATTAGTTTTAAAAGACTTCTGTCTGTATTATCAAGCCCGAATTCGTCAATTTTAAGAATATTCAGTGATTTGTTTGCAATATCTTCCGTTATTTTTCCGTCATGTTTTACGATTGCATAATCACTAACACGTTTTACAAGCCTGTTTGCAATACGCGGCGTTCCTCTTGAACGCTTAGCGATTGCGTATGCGCCGTCAGATGTAATCTCTATATCTAATATTCCTGCAGTTCTTTTTATAACCTGAGTGAGTTCATCCTCGGTGTAAAACTCAAGACGATGAATAATCCCGAATCTATCGCGAAGCGGTCCTGATAATTCACCTGCTTTTGTCGTTGCTCCTATTAACGTAAATTTCGGAAGCGGAACACGAAGAGTTTTTACTGTTTGAGATTTTCCGGTTGTCATATCAAGGAAAAAATCTTCCATCGCGGGATACAAAATTTCTTCCGCAACTTTATTTAAACGGTGTATTTCATCAATAAAAAGAATTTCACCGCCTTTTAACGACATAAGAATCCCGATAATATCACGGGGTCTTTCCAATGCGGGAGCGGAAGTTATTTTTATATTAACATTCATTTGTTCGGCAATTACGCCGGCAAGAGTGGTTTTTCCCAAACCCGGAGGTCCGTAAAAAAGCAGGTGATCAAGCGGCAGTTCACGTTTTTGCGCGGCGGCTATTGATATTTTCAGTGTTTCTTTCAACGCCGATTGTCCGATATATGTGTCAAAAGACTTCGGTCTTATGCAGTTTTCAAAATTTCTGTCAAACTCGATACTTTCAGGTTTTACTATGTCATCCCGCACAAACGTAGTGCGTTGCGGAATCTCCTTATCAAAATCATTATCGTCTGAAATTATGCTCACTTTTTTCCCTTTTCTTATTTTTATGATAGCATAAATTTAAGGGTTAGGAAATTATATTAAGTAACAGGAGAGATATATGAAAAGATCTGAACGTTTAGAAAAAATTCCTCCGTATTTATTTGCGGAAATTGACAGAAAAATAGCAGAAGCGCGTGCAAAGGGTCATGATGTTATTAGCTTGGGTGTCGGAGACCCTGATAAGCCTACGCTTGCTCCTATTGTAGAGGAAATGCATAAGGCGATTGATAATCCCGCTAATCATGATTACCCACCGTATAACGGCACGGCAAAATTCAGAAAAGCTTCCGCAGAGTGGATGAAAAAACGTTTTGGAGTGGAAGTCGACGCTGATAAAGAAGTTTTGGTTAATATAGGTTCAAAAGAAGCTATTGCCCATGTGTTTTTTGCTTATGTGGATGAAGGTGATTACACTTTAGTGCCTGATCCGGGTTATCCTGTATATAAAAACGCAACAATTTTTGCCGGAGGAACTCCATATTCAATGCCATTAAAAGAGGAAAACGGTTTCTTGCCTGATTTTGACGCTATTCCTGAAGAAGTTGCAAAAAAATCAAAACTGATGTTTTTGAATTATCCCAACAATCCGACAGGAGCTGTTACGGATTTGGAATTTTTCAAAAAGGCTGTGGATTTTTGTAAAAAATATGATATTCTTCTTTGTCATGACCAGGCTTATTGTGAGATGACGTATGACGGATATATTGCGCCGTCTGTTCTTCAAATTGAAGGCGCAAAAGATATTGCGATTGAATTTTTCTCACATTCAAAGTCGTATAATATGACAGGCTGGAGGGTAGGCTTCGTTGCAGGTAACGAAAAAGCGATTACTGCTCTCGGCACTATAAAAAATAATATTGACAGCGGTGTTTTCAAAGCTATTCAAGATGCTGCGACTACTGCGTATGATGTTGACTGTTCTTATATCAATAATTTAAATTGTATGTATCAAGAGCGTCGCGATGTTATGGAAGCGGGCTTAAGAGAACTCGGCTGGAATATAAAACCGTCAAAAGCAACTTTTTACCTGTGGCTTCCTGTTCCAAACGGTATGACTTCAGAAGAATTTGCTACGCTAATGCTTGAGAAAGCACATATAGTCGTTCCGCCGGGCAACGGTTACGGCAAATATGGCGAGGGATATTTCCGTATTGCCTTGACAAAAGATGTACCGATATTAAAAGAATGTATTCAAAGAATGAAAAATGCGGGAATTCGATACCAAACATAATGTTTGTACATTCGCCGCTCGCGAGCTATAGCGAGCATTGCGGCGATGGATGAGGCTCCGCGTTAGATCACACGTGCTCCATGCGGGACGCGAAAACATTCATATAACGCAACATATGCGGAGAGATTGAAACAAGTTTCATTTCCTTTCGCTCTTTATAAAAAAAGCGGAAATAATCCCTCCTTTTTTAATTATTTATTTGGTTTATAAGATACTCCAAACAGTGTAGTTATACTTATTGTTTAGCGCAGGTTGGTATGGTATAATTCCTATATGGAATGTCCAAAATGCGGTATAGAAATAGATGATAAAGCAACGGTTTGCTCTAACTGCAAAAAAGTGCTTAAGGTTATCTGTCCTGTTTGTAAGTCTGTTAATAAAACAAACACTTGCAAAAAGTGCGGATATGTTGTCATTTCTAAATGCAACAGGTGCGGAAAAATTAATCCTACCGATATTAAAAAATGCAAAAAATGCGGTTTTGGCACAGAGAAAAGTGTTATTTTGAATGAATCAAATACGGACGATTTCATTATTTTAACAATCGATTTTCCTAACATTAACGAAATGAGAAATCTTTTAGGTTCACTTCAATTATTGAATAAATTTAAAATTAATTTAGATAAAATTATAGATGATTACACAAAATCAATAGGTTTAAGACGACAGATTATAGATAATACTTATGTAATAAGATTTAATAAAGATTATACATTCCATACATCAAGCGAAAATGCGGTCAAAACTGCAATCGAGCTTTTGAACAGAATTACAAAAATGAATGCAAAACTTACAAAAAGAAAAAATGCGTTCGTTCGCTGTAACATGTTCTTGCTGAAAAGAGATATTAATTCCAATCCGAATGACTACCAATCAGGATTTAATATTAGTCTGCTTTATCAGGAGGCTAAGAAAAAAGAAGACAAAATTCTTAACACTTTCCAGGTTTTAGCTGATGCAGAAGTGATGAATTCATTAGAAAGAGATTATAAGTTTGAACCGTTAAATTCTGTTATGAAAGACGGTGAAATGGAGATGTTCTATGAATTGGATTTAAAAGACAAGGTGGTTGTTGAGTTTGAACCTGAAGAGGAAGAAGAGGATGAGATTGAAATACCGAATTTTGTCCAAAATATGCTTGTAGAACAGGATAAACTCGATGGAATAGCGTTAAATCAAATCGATTTTCCGGACGACCCCGACGCTATTTACGATATCGAAACTATTAATTTTAATGAAATCTTATGTGATTTTATAAGAACGGAAAACATTGATGTTTTTTACCATGTTTTGAGTAAAATGCAGGGAGTGCCTAAAGGAATAATTTCGGTTAAAACTGCCGAGTTGTATAAACCTTATTCTTTAAAAATCATAAATACGGTAGAGAATTTAAAAATATATAACAATATTATTTCCATTACCTGTTATGATGAAATGAAATATACTCCGTATGCTTTTTTCAGAGATTTGATTGCCGCGATTTTTGAATATACTGTATCGCAAAAATTATTTTCCAAAAATGATTTTTCTATGTTTGCATCGGTTGATCCCGAAGGTATGATTAAAGATTTAATTACGTTAACAGAAAGAGAAGTGGAGAACCCGGAAGATACAAGATATATCTATTTCGATATATTCTTCACTTTGCTGCAGGCAATTCCGAAAACTCTTATATTTATTGAGAATTTTGAGAAGATAGACTCAAGCTCTTATGATGTTTTAAAATACATATTTGAGGCATTTGAAAATTTGGATATAAGCTTCCTGATAATGCATGACAAGGAATTTTCTCTGCATAAACAATCCCATTTATTACTTTCAAAACCTTATTATACGGAGATAAATCTTAAACCTACTCCGTTTGAAAAAATGATTGAGGAAAATAAGTATTATTATAGAAATATTTTGGATAGTTTTTATTTCCACCGAATTGCCAAATATTCATGCGGCAGTATTTTATTTATTGATATTGCGATACAATATTTAATTGAATCGGGCGTTTATGCCGCAAACGAAGACAGCATTGATATGGTTAATCCTAAAACAATAATTATCCCGTCAAATCTTAATAAACTTGTTAAACGCCGCCTGGATTTATTGCAGGATAATAAAGACGCGATGAAATTTTTAGCGTCTATACTTTTACTTGGCACAAGAATAGATGTTGAGACAATTCAAAGTTTGGGGTATTCAAATCTTAACGGAATCATTGAAAAATTAACCAATATGGGATATATATACTTCTATAATAACTGTGTGTACTTCCCTAATTATAACCTTTTAAGAGATAACCTCCTGGAATCGATAAGTCCTATATATTTAAAAGAAATTGCTCAAGAATTATTTGAAAAAGTGTTTAAATCGTCTATGCCAAGTCCTGTCAAAGCATATTTATATGAGCTTCTGAATGATTTTGACGGTGAAAGGAATGAGTGGGAAGCTTTGGCTCAAATAAATCTTTCTATGGGAGATTTTAGCGCATATCTGAATTGTACCAACAAAATATTACAGATTTTAGATAAAATTGTCGATGAAAGCGCTATTCCCACGATTGAGGAGTATAAGTTACAATTGTATGAAAATATTTCTACAAATTTATACGAATATGTTCCGGATAAAACTTCTGACATAGCGGAAATTACATTGAATAATCTGGAGCGTAATATGGATGTCGATAAAATTATTATGCTTTGCAACAAAATGATTCAGGGATGTTTGGTTGCGGGGAATTATTCATATGCTTTGGAATTAACCCATAAAGTATTGTCTTTATTGCCGCCATCGTCGCTTGATCCTAATGCTTCCGATTACAATCCGTATTTCTTCTTAATGTCGTTAGTTCATATACAAATCCTGTTTAATGTCGGCGCATTAAATGAATGTTTGGAAATAGGATACAAAGTATTGAATGTTGTTAATGATAATACTTTGGAAAAATTAAAGCCGGATTATTTTACCAATGAACAATTTATGGAAATGCTGGTGGATGCAGTTGGTTTTGTAGCAATGGCTAACGTTTTATTGTTGGGCGGAAATGTTCAGGAATTTTTAAAAATTACCGGCGCGGATTTTTCTGCAGTTCCGCAATCTTATAACTTATTTATTGCGCTTCAAGATTTAATACATGGAGTTAATCCGTCAATACAGAAAAAACCTGTTTCTGAGAGTGATAAATTTGCCGAATATATTTATCATATAATAAACGCATTCACATCATGCCGAGGTAATTATACTGCATTTGCCGAAGAAATTTATCTATCGAAAATTTCTGCGAAAAATTACGGACTTCATCAGCTGGAATTATTTGCAGATCTTTTAATCGGCTATGCGTATATGAATTTAGAATCTTACAAGAAAGCCGATGATATCTTCTTTAAACTGATAAAAGCAACGAATGAAAACGGTATGAGATCTTTACTATATGTTGCATGGTATATGATGAGCGAACTGTCATTGAGAGAATGCAAATATGATATGGCATTCGGTATTGTTAACAATTCTTTAATCCAGTTAGAGAAAAATAATACAACGAGTGAATATCTTATCATGCTTTTTAAATATAATATGTATAAAATTCTTATGAATACAGGTGAAATTGAAAAAGCTGAAATCTGTATAAATCAGGCAATGTATATCGCAGGTAAATACGGTATTAAATTTGTATTCAATACAGAATTGCCAAATTATGTTAAAATTGAAGAAACCGAGACAGACACTATTATTTCCGAGCCTCCCGCACAGCAGGGAAATAATATTGAGCCTGAAGAAGAACAAGAGCCGGTCAAAAATGATTTTGAAAATATAAGCCTTGAAGATTTTATAGGAAGCGAGGAATAATGAAAATTTTATTTGCATCAGCAGAAGTGGCACCTTTTTCAAAAGCCGGGGGTCTGGCGGATGTTGTGGGAAGTCTGCCCAAATATCTTGAAAAAGATACGGAAATAGCTGTTTTTACACCGCTTCATGGCTGTATTGATATTGATAAATATAATATTAAAGAATTGGAAAATTCACAATTATGGCTTACTTTGGGCGGGCAGTGTCATAAATTCAAACTGTTTATGGGGAAATTGCCCGATACGGATATAAATGTGTTTTTTGTTCATAATGACTGGTATTATACTTGTTTCAAAGAAGTTTATCCTAAATGGCTTGATACGAGATATGAACACGAAAGATATATTGCGTTTTCGCTGGCTACACTTGAGTATGCAAAATTATTAAACTTCAAAGCGGATGTAATCCATGCAAATGACTGGCATACCGCTATGATTCCGGTTTATTTAAAAAGTAATTACAGGTTTGATGAATTCTGGCAGAATACAAAAACGGTCTTTGAAATTCATAATTTAGCATATCAAGGCGTTTGGTTCAAAGATGTGCTTGATTTTGCAAACATCAGAGAAGACATTGTTTACAACGAATGGGGTGTGGAACATTACGGCAAAGTCAACTGGATGAAAGGCGCGATAAATTATTCAGAGAAAGTCGTTACAGTGTCGCCGACTTACGCAAGAGAGATTTTAACCGGAGAATACGGCGAGGGTATGGATTACACACTTAGAGGCGCGCAATATAAATTGTCAGGTATATTGAACGGTATTGATTATAGTATTTTTGACCCGCAGACCGACAAAAATATCATTGCTAATTACAATATTAAAACCCTTAAAAATAAAGAGGAAAACAAAAAGAAAGTATGCGAAGAATTCGGATTAAAATATAATCCCGACAGACCTTTGTTTGCAATGATATCCAGGTTAGTCGGGCAAAAAGGTTTGGATTTAATAAGACAAGTGGAAAATTATTTATGCTGTATGAATGCGGATTTTGTATTTTTAGGAACAGGAAACGGCGATTATGAAAACCTTTTAATATGGCTGTCAAATAATTCTGAAAATATAAGAGCATTTATAGGTTATAGAGGTGATTTAGCCAATCAAATATATGCAGGCGCGGATTTCTTTTTAATGCCGTCAGCATTTGAACCTTGCGGTTTAAGCCAGATGATTTCGATGAAATACGGAACATTGCCTGTGGCGCGCGCAACAGGCGGGTTGGAAGATTCTATTACAGGATATCCGTTGGATAATTCCACCGGATTTAAGTTCTGGAGATATGACGGTTGGGATATGGTGCAGGCGATGAATGTCGCATTAGACGTTTATAAAGACAAATTTACATTTAATGCAATGAGAAAATCAGCAATGAATGCCGATTTTTCATGGGAAAAAAGCGCAGCTAAATATTTAGAACTTTACCAAACATAATGTTTGGATCACCTGAGGAAACGGTAATTTGTTTGAGTGAAGCGAAGTTATAAATTACACTATCCGTGGTATTTTATTAAATAAAGATCGCGCATCTCTTTGTCTTTTGAGATACCGGACAGTGCAGTTTGTAAATCGGCTCCGCCTCAACAAACAGTCACTTCCGGTATGACATAAAGCCGGCTGAATTGCGGAGCCTGCCCATACTTGATACGGGAACTAAAGCCTCATAATGACATAAAAGAAACAGCTTTCCTTCCAATCTTCCCGCCCTCTGTTTGGGCTATTTTTTGGCGCACATTTCGTGAAGCATATTTTTTGCGGCATTTAATTGCGCGTCATTTTGAGTCTTAACATCATTTATGCTGAAATTAACCTGAACATCCGGAGTTATGCCTTTTTTGTTAATATCATAACCTTTTGGAGTAAGATATTTTGCAATAGTAAGATTTAAACCTGTTTCGTTCGGCAATGGAATGATTTTTTGAACCATACCTTTTCCGTATGTTCGTGTACCTACTAATTTTGCTTTTTTATAATCTTTTAAAGCGCCTGATAAAATCTCGCTTGCGCTGGCAGACGCGCCGTCTACAAGTACAACCGTCGGTTTGTTAACGCCAAATTCGGTATCTTGTGCTTCAATATCGTATCTGTATCCGTTTCTGCCGACTATGCTCACAAGATTTCCTTCAGGGATGAACAAATTTGCTATAAATATTGCATTTGGAAGCAGACCTCCTGTATTGCCTCTTAAATCTATAATTAATCCGTCAGCGGCTTTGGTTTTTTCCAGTGCTTCTAAAAATTCGTTGGGAGTGGTGGAGCTTACAAAACTTGTTATTTGGATATAGCCGATATTTTTGTCCATAGAACTTTTTACTGTTTTTATTTTAATTTCTTTACGCATTACTTTTTTTGTGAATTTATCTTTATTACGTAAAATCATAATTTCAACATGAGTATTTTCCGGTCCGCGAACAAGATTTGCTACTTCTGACAATGATAATCCGCTTACGTCCTTGCCGTCAATAGCCAAAATAACATCTTTCGGTAAAAGATTTGCGGTTTGTGCGGGTGTGCCTTCCATAACATTGATAATCTCAATTTTTCCGGCGATTGAAGCTATATTAACTCCTATGCCGGTAATCTTTGAATTTATAGAGCTGTTTTGATCGCTGTATTCCTGCTTGTTCATATATCTGGAATAAGGATCATCTAAGCTTGCAAGCATTGAATCTATAGCAACTTTAGCATCATCCGCATTTTTGACTTTATGTTGATAATGCTCTTTCCAGCGATACCACATTTGTTCATTCATAGTCGGATCATAATAGTTATCGCGGATTACTGCCCAGGTATTGTCAAATAATTTTTGAGGTGATATATGTTCATGATTCACCATATCCGGGGTTTCATCCAAAGGAAAATTGCTTGCATTCATATAGAATTTATTGAACGCAAACAATACTAATCCTGTAACTATAAATAAAATTGCCTGTAATTTCTTCATATAAATATTTAACATCAAGATATTCTCATAATCAATATACTTTTAGATAACCGTATAGAATTATGTAGAAATCTTATAAATCTTCAAATCCCGGAGAAGTTGACGGCAGATTTCTGTATCCTTCATTTGAAAAGACGGTCTTTTTAATATATTTATTTGTATAATTTCCTCTTTCAAATAACTTTTTCAAAGTATTTTCACGATTTACCAACGGATGAAGATTATCGTCACTCACAGGATACATATCCACAATTTCACACCATACGGCAGCTTCCATAGTCCATGCATATGTTTCTTCTGCCAATGAATTATATTCATCCTGATGAATTGCTTCGTGTGATAACAAAGCTGCTAGTGCTCCCGGAGGCGCGTCTTTGTGGCGGGGATTTATAAAAACATACAATTGTTTTCCTTTTTTCCAGCCAAGCGCGTCAAATGATGCATAAGCGGGATTTATTGAACCTAAATCTTTAAACTCAATTTTCACCGGTCGTTGAGAAAGATTGTTTCCGAGAATAGCGTTTCTTGAATATTCCCCGTTTGTTCCCTTCAGCATATCCAATGCCACGTAAATAACTTTTTCTTCTCCTGTTGATTTGTACATAGGCGTAATTTGTTTTATGTAAGCACCTGTATATTTTGCGGGGTAATTTTTGGGTACAACATTATCAAGAGGATCTTGTTTTGCCGCGTATGCAGCACTTGAGAAAAATATCCCGACAGCCAATGCTGACACGCTCATTAACCTTTTAAATTTATTCTTATCCACTAATCTCCTCCAATTTCTACTAAGCTTGTAACAGTTATATTAATATTATACTGTTTTTTATTTTGACGGCAAATTTTTCTGTTAATCTTTTTTAGATTTACGGTTCAAACCCGCCAACTCCGTGTATAAAATTTTATACTCAGTAGAATTATTTATACTTACAGCTTCCTTTATATATTCCAAAGCTGTTTTTATATCGTTTTTTGATTTATATATTTCACTCATTTTTGCATAATATTTTGCATTGCTTACATCACTTATAATGGCTCTTTTCATACATTCAACAGATTCTTCATAATCTTTCTCTTCCGCTCTGGTCAATGCAAGATAATAATACCCTTCAGCATAGTTAATATCTAATGAAATTGCGCTTTGAGCATAGAATTTTGTTTTTTCAAAGTCGCCTTTATCATAACTAGCTTTAGCACCCAAAATATATGCCGCAATATAATTTTCATTTTCTTCAATAACTTTATCTATTATAGAAAACGCTTCGTCATATTTTTTTTCTTTTATATAAACGTCAGCCAAATCACATTTATAACCTATATTATCAGGATTTCTTTCAATAACCTGCTGAATAATTTTTTCAGTTTTATCGAATAAATTTAATTCATTATAAACTTTTGCCAGTGAAATTAAAGTAAAGTCATTATCGTAACCTCTGCTTATATTTTTTTCCAAATCTTTTTGCGCACCTAAGAAATCTTTGTTTTCCAGTTTTAACAAAGCATTTAAGACGCTTGCCGGTATATGGTCGGGATTATTTGAAAATATAAAATCTATTTCGCTTTTAGCCTTATCAAAAGCTTTTGTTTCATAATACAGATAAGCTAGAGAATACCTGTAATCCATGTTATCAGGATCATAACATACGGCTTTTAGGTAAGCTTTTGTCGCTTCCTCAATCCAGCCGTTATAAAAATATGCATTTGCCAGATTGTAATAGTAAACCGGATTTTGTTTATCCAAATTAGTCGCTTTAGAAAAGAATTTTATTGCATCAATAAAATTCATATCTTCAAGCGCAAACAAACCCAGATAATTTAAAACTTCTGAATTTTCGGTTTTTTGGATCAAGTTTTTAAATATTTCTTTTGATTTTTCAAAATTACTTTGATCGAAATATATTTTACCTAATAAAATATAAACATTATCGTTATCATAATCTTCTTTTGCTAATTGCTCAAGTATTTCTTTTGCTTTGTCAGGCAGTTTGTTATCATAAAATGCTTTTGCAATTTCATATTTCACCAAATTATCGGTTAATTCGGAATTTGATAATTTTTGTATTTCATCGCATTTATGCAGTTTTGATAAAATTACAATCAACTTTGCCAAACTGTCAGAGTCTTTTTGCGTTCCAAGAATTTTTTCGGCATAAATTAAAGCTTTATCAAATTTGTTCTGATTGATATAAACAGCTTTTAAAAGTTTTAAGCTTTCTAAGTGATTCGGTACTTTTGAAAGGACTTTTTCCAAATAATGCACAGCTCTGTCAAAGTTTAGCATTAAATAATAAAGTTCTCCTAATTGAAACAAAATTTCCGAATTTTCATTTTCGATTTCTAATGCTTTATAAAGCATCTCTATCGCTTGTTTGTAGCAATTTTGAGATTTTAATTCAAATGCCTGTTTTATATAATCCAAAACTTCTTTATTTTGCATTTATTTTACCTTAATTATCTTTGTTCTTATTAATTTCAACTTCTTCTTTATTATGGTTATTGATTAAAATCAAAATCTCGTCTTCTCCTGCCATTTTAAGATTATTTCTTGCTATACCTTCAAGGCTGGACATTGATGAGAATACTTTAATCTCCTGTTTAAGCTCTTTATTATGTTCTTGCGCTCCGTTTCTTATTTTTTCCAGAGTGCCTATCTTGGCATGATAGGCAATTGTTTTTGAAATATTTAAGATAGCTCCGAACCCTATTTGGATAAGACAAAATAACAGAACTAAAGTCAAAAACGAATAGTAAAAACCGACTTTGCGTTTTTGTTTTTTAGAATTTTGTTCTACTTTATCATGTATTTTGTTCTTCACTTGTTTTTCAGACACAGCTTATTTCCTTATCTTAGATATCAATTATAATAAAAATTTATACTTTATACAATAAAATTTTTATAAATTTACAATTTAAACTTGGTTGAAAATCTTACTTTTGTTCTCATTAACTCGTTATTATCATCGAAAGTTTGTCCCGCTCCCAGTTCAAAATTAAGCCTGTCGCTGCCTTGATTGCCGAACGGTTTTATATTTAAAACAAGCTCGCTTGTTTTTCTGTTGCGTGTAATATCTGCTTTAAAAACTTCCTGTATGGAGAAGATATTATTGATTTTCAACTCGGGAATTACATATAATGAATCGGCATAATTCCCGTGAGTTGTTCCGAGAGTTTTTCTGTAGGAAGAAGTTAGTGCAAATCTTTTCGTATCATATCTGGTAAACAGGGAAGTCGCTTCTTCCAGTTGTGAATAATCAACTTCCTGACTGAACATTGTTCCGAAAGTTAAACCTCCGACTTTTTCAATTGCCTTTGCAGTACTTTTTGAAATGCCTGTATATTCTTCCGAAGAATATCGAGCAGAGCCTATCATATGCGTCATTAATGCCGGTGATTGAGCGCTTTTAACAAGCCTTTCCGATTCTATTTTTTGCGGTTGTCTAATATTTAAGACATAATTATTTTTATCATCTTTAAGATAAATTGCTTCTACACCCTCTTTATATTCGGCAAAACCTTTTAATGTCGTTGCGCTGATTTTTTCTCCCAAACTTTTGTTGTTCAAATCAAGGGTGATTTCATCAGAATTTATATATTCGTTTTCTGATGCATCCTTGTTCATGGGTTCGTTTGCAATTTCTTCATTAACATCTTCCGGAATTGACCAGATAAAAATATTCGGCAAGATAAGACTTTCTTCCGCAGAAAAACACGGAGAGATTGTGGTTAATCCCAATAAAATTAATAATAAAGCAATCTTCTTCATAATACTATTTTAAAACGAAAGACAGCATAGTCAAATCGTCTGATTATATTAAAGATATTAATTTTTTATTGAAAAACAACATTGCTCGTGGTAATCTAGACTTACGAAATATAAATATAAATGAGGAAAAAACATATGTCAGATGTGAGAGTCAGAATAGCGCCGTCGCCGAGCGGAAATTTACACGTAGGAACAGCAAGAACAGCTTTGTTCAACTATTTATTTGCTAAAAAAAATAACGGAAAATTTATACTGCGAATTGAAGATACGGATTTGGAGCGTTCAAGTGATGAATATATCAAAAATATCTTCGACAGTTTAAAAGCGTTGGGTTTAAACTGGGATGAAGGTCCTGATGTCGGCGGAGAATATGGTCCTTATGCGCAATCCGAAAGATTTGATATCTATCCTGAATACGCGCAGATTTTATTGGAAAAAGGCTTTGCCTATGAATGTTTCTGTACAACCGAAGAGCTTGAGGCAGAAAAAGAAGCGGCAACCCAAAATAAAGAAGCTTACATTTATTCAAAAAAATGTGAAAACCTCTCCTCTGTTGAAAAAAAAGAATTCTGTTCACAGGGTATAAAACCTGTAATAAGATTAAACATTAAAAAAACACAAAATACTTTTCATCCGACTTCCGAACTTGCTTTTAATGACCTTGTCAAAGGCGAATTAAAACAAGACACAAACCTCATAGGCGATTTTGTTATTATGAAATCAAACGGTACGCCGACATATAATTTTGCGGTTGTTGTTGATGATATGCTGATGAAGATTTCGCATATACTTCGCGGGGAAGACCATATTTCTAATACATTCAAACAAATTTTGATTTATGAAGCGCTCGGTGCAGCAGTTCCTGAATTTGGACATCTTGGAATGATTCTTGCTCCGGACAGAAGCAAACTTTCTAAACGTCATGGCGCAACGGCAGTGTCTGAATTTGTGGAAAAAGGATATCTAACGGAAGCATTAGTAAACTTTATTGCGCTTCTCGGCTGGTCGCCTTCCGATGGTCAGGAAATTAAAAGTATTGATGAAATCGCGGCTGATTTTAGAATTCATGATGTATCAAGTTCAAATTCAATTTTTGAATATGATAAATTAAATTGGATGAACAGCCAGTATATTAAAATGCTTGATGTCGAAACTTTGAAAGAAAAATTAAAGCCGTATTTAACAAAATATGACTTGAATGAGTTGACCGACGCGCAATTTACAAGAATGGTTGAGATTACACGCGAGCCTTTGACAATTCTGTCGGATATTACGGAGGATGTTCCGTACTTCTTTGGTAAAGATGTGGAAATCGACCCTGAAGTTCAACAAACAGTTTTAGATACAGAAGTTTCACAGAATGTTTTGAAAGAGTTTTACAACGATGCGCAAAATTGGAACTTCACTGAAGAAAATCTTCATGAAGAAATGGATGTTTTTCGTGCAAAATTCAAGGAAAAAGGGATAAAACCTAAAGAAACAATGTGGGCAATAAGAGCGGCTGTAACAGGCAGGACTCGCGGCGCAGATATTACGGCAGTTATGTCGATACTCGGTAAAGATAAGGTTTTGAGTAGAATTAACAGTGCGCTATAGTAATCTCAATTAAAATTTAACATATTTTTACATTTCTTTATATAAAATTAAAGTTTTTTATAATATTTGTCGTTAATACAAATGATTGGTATTAAGGAGTATAAAAAATGCCGGGAGTTTACATAGATTCCAGCGAAATAACGAAATATGTACATTACCTTGGAATATTCACCACAATGTTTCCGGGAGTATTGGAAAGCAGCGATGTGGTTTTTTGGGTTGAAGATCCTGCCAATGAAGACTTGATTGAGTGTTTATCTTACGAAAGTTTTATTGATAAATACGACTGTAATAATATTTATTATATATATAAATAAAGAATTTTTATTATTTTAGAGAATCTGTTAATAATTTTTTACTAAAAAAAGAGATACAGCAGAAAACAAGAGAAAGTCGAGTGGAATATCACAACTAAATTGATGAATTTTGCAGTTATTCGACTATCTTAATGCCAAAGGGAAATTGAAAATAAATTAATTGATTTTATGCTAAAATTCTTATATGGAAGATTTTAAGCACTATACTGTAATGAAAAATGAGGCCGTTGATGCGCTTGAATGCAAAGACGGACTTATTTATGTGGATTGCACGCTTGGAGGCGGCGGACATAGCGAATTAATTTTAAAAAAAATTCAACCGACCGGTAAGTTGATTGCACTTGATGTGGATGATGACGCAATAGCCGCAGCTTCTGAAAGACTAAAAAATTACAATAACTTAACAATAGTGAAAGATTCTTATACAAATATTAAAAAAGTATTACATGATAAAGGAATCTTGAAAATCACGGGAGGCGTGCTTTTTGATCTTGGCGCTTCTTATCACCAGTTGACAAAAGCCGAACGGGGATTTTCTTTTTCAAAAAATGCGCCTTTGGATATGAGATTTAATCAGGACTCGGAATTTTCTGCCTATGATGTCGTTAATACTTACAGAGAAGAGGATTTGGTCAGGATTTTCTCGGAATACGGAGAAGAGAGATTTTCAAAAAGAATTGCAAGATGTATAACGGATGAGAGAAAGATTAAAAAGATTGAAACAACGCAGGAATTGTCTGATTTAATAATTAAATGCACTCCGAAAGTAAAATCGGCTATTCATCCTGCTACACGTGTGTTTCAAGCGATTCGTATTGAGGTTAATCAAGAGTTAACAAATGTAAAAAATACTCTAAACGATGTGTTGGATTTATTAGACTTTGGTGCTATAATAAGTGTAATAAGTTTTCACTCATTGGAGGATAGACTAGTGAAACACTTATTCAGACATCACTCGCTAAAGTGTCGTTGCGAAAAAAATCAAATGATTTGTAATTGCAATCCGCCGTTATTGGAGTTAGTGAACAAAAAACCGATAATGGCAAGCGAACGGGAGATATCAGAAAATCCGCCTTCAAGAAGTGCTAAATTAAGGGTTGCAAGGTGCATCAGAAAAGATTAATTTTCACGTGTAGATGGTAGTTGGGGAAATACAGATTGAATACAGCAAGAGTAAGAACAAGAGAAGAAATATATTCTTATGGTAATCAAGGTTACTCACAAAGTCCTGATGCATATAACAGCGCAGTTATTGAAGGTTATTTTCAAAGAGAGAATTGGGTTAAAGAAATGGCGATAAGAAAGATTAACAGAACTCTATGCGGATTATTAGGAATCTTTATTGTTGTTGCTTTTATAAGCTATTATTTTTCCATGTCAAATGAACTCAAATTAAATACATTAAGCCGCCAAATAACAACTCTTAACGATGAAAATGCTGAATTACAGAACAGTTTAGACGGATTAAAATCTTTTAATAATGTTGATAATAAAATGATTCAATATAACTTACTTCAAAAAGCAGAGAAAGTAATTGAAGTTCAGGCTGTTAATTCAATTGTAACTATCAACAAAAATAAAAAGAAATCTGCTCCTTTTGACTGGGCGATAGGCTATTAAAACTTGTAATATAACATATATTATGGAAGTTTTTAATACCAAAGTATAATTTTTCCCATACTTTAGTATGAACTTTTGTAAAAAATATTAAAGTTTTTAATTCTTCATGCCGTATGTGTAACTATGAACATGTATGTATAGAAGGATGAGATTTAATGAAAAAAGAAGATAAAAATGGTGTGTCGCTCTTTGCTCAATCTGAATTTTTAATAAGTGATGACCCGATTGAGGAAATTTTTGCGCTTAATTTAGGTGATTTCCTTTCTGAGCATTTAATTTCAGAGGATTTAGCATTAAAGATAGGTAAAAAAACAAGCTCGCGCGACAAATGCGCCGGTTTGAAAAATCAATTAAAAGAATTGGTTTCCATATACTCTTTAAACAATACTCTTTGCGTATTGAGTTTTAACAAAAAAGAAGAGTATGCAATTTACACATCAATTGCGCAATCAATAACCCAAATGCTTGAAATAGAATCATGCGGAATATATTTGACAAAAGAATTTTCAAAAGGAAAGAAAAATTCCGAATATGATTTGATACTTGCGGGTTCAAGTAATGAAAAATTATGTACTGAAGGCTGGAAACTTAACGAAAATAATGCAGTAAACGAAGCTTTTATTAAAAAAGAAACCGCTGCTGATATGGAATATATTGCCATACCTATGCACAGTAATGTTAAAAGCGTCGGAATGATTGTAATTTCTAACAATTCCGAGAAACGAATTCCGGATGAGTATTTAAAGCTGGTTGAAAGTATTGCGGCGCTGTTTGCGACATCTATGGCTCTGCAAGGAACTATTGATGAAGCAAATCAATTAATTAATGATGAATACGCAAATATAAGCGATTTACAGCATATAAGAGCGGAATTAACCGCATTAATAGGTGATTTATGTAATTACCAGCAAAATTTTGTTGAACATCTTGCATATGCCGTTGATACAAAAGGTCAATACAAAGTTTCACATTCAAGAAATACCGCAGAATTAGCAAGAAAAATCTGTAAAGAATTAAAATTGAATGAAAAAACAACAGATTTAATATACTATGCAGGTTTATTGCAAAATATCGGTAAGATGGCCTTGCCTGAAAAATTATTTGCTGCAAACGGTAAATTGTCATCCGATGAATTAAAGAAAATTCAAGAACACTCTGATTTAGGCGTGCATTTATTGATAAAAATCAATTTCATGTCAGAAGTTGTTCCTTACATAACATACCAGAGCGAAAGAATAGACGGCTCAGGCAAACCTGAGGGATTGAAAGGCGATTCAATTCCGTTCGGCTCAAGAATAATCGCAGCAGCGGATGCTTTCAGCGCAATGACTTCTGACAGACCGCATAGAAAAGCGCTTACTGTCAGCGATGTTATGGAAATTATGCGGAAAGAAGCAGGAACAAAATGGGATCCTGTTGTTATAGACGCATTGCATAAAGTCATAATGTAATGATTAAAATAAATCTGAGCTTTTGCCTATTTTTTTAATCTGCTATTTTAAAACGCTAAATGCAACTATTTCGTTTGTGCAAACATTTAACCAGTTATATCTGAAACAAACGTAATCATTGCAATCGCATTGTTCTTCAGTGCATGAACAAAAATCATCTAATTTGCATACAAGAGCATTTTCCAAAGTCAAATAACTGTCGTGGCATTCATCGCAACGTCCTTCAGGCTGATATATGTTGCCGTCAATTTTCAAATGACCTGTAAAGATTGTAATTCTGTTTGAATCAGTAGTTTTCATTATCTCATGGATAGTTTTTATAACATTTTTATGCATGATAAATCTCCTTTTTATAAACAGCTACATATTAAACAATAATTGTGAAAAATAAATTCCACAAACTGCTTAATCAGAAATAATTAATATTAGCTATAATAACTTTATCCTTTATTTTTGTTAAAAATTAGGAAAAATAATATGTTTATGCTATAATACTGGTAAGGAATTTGCCCATGTTGAGGTGAATAAATTAAGAATTAACGGGGAGAAAATATAAATGTCAGAAAATACACAAGACATAATTCAAGAAGCGGTTGAAACTGTCGAAACCAAGTCTTCAGGCAGTTATGGCGCAAGTAATATAAGAGTTTTAGAAGGTTTAGAAGCCGTAAGATTGAGACCGGGTATGTATATCGGGTCAACATCACAACGCGGACTTCATCATTGCGTATATGAAATTGTAGATAACTCAATTGATGAATCTCTGGCAGGATATTGCACGGATATTTACGTTACTGTCAATAAAGATAACAGCGTATCCGTTCAAGATAATGGTCGCGGTATTCCTGTTGATGTGAAACCGGATTCCGGTAAATCAGCATTGGAAATTGTTCATACAATTTTGCACGCCGGCGGAAAATTTGGTGACGGCGGATATAAAGTATCAGGCGGTCTTCACGGCGTTGGCGCGTCTGTTGTAAACGCTCTTTCTGAAAAATATCAGGTAGAAGTTTCACGTCAAGGTTTTGTGTGGAGGCAGGAATACATGAGAGGCGAGCCGGTTGCTCCTGTTGAAAAAGGTGAGCCGACAGAAAAAACCGGTACAAAAACTACTTTTTGGCCTGACCCTGAAATATTCACCGATACAACCGAAATAGACAGTGATGTAATTGCAAACAGATTACGTGAAATGGCATTTTTAAATAAAGGTTTGAAAATTATTTTCACAAATAAAGAAGGTGAAACCGAAGAATTCCATTATGTAGGCGGTATTGCAAGCTATGTTGAGTTTTTGAATAAAAATAAAACATCTTTGCACCCGACTCCTATTTATTTAGATAAGGTTGTTGACGGCATGCAGATTGAAGTTGCAATGCAATATACAGATGCTTATAACGAAAGTGTTTTATCATTTGCAAACAATATTAATACGCATTCGGGAGGTACTCACTTAACAGGTTTCAGAAATGCTTTAACACGTGTATTTAATGATTATGCAAGAAAAAATAATATATTAAAAGATTCTGATCAGAATCTTTCAGGCGAAGATGTCCGTGAAGGTTTGACTGGGATTGTGAGTATTAAAATCTCTAACCCTGAGTTTGAAGGTCAGACAAAAGAAAAACTCGGTAATCAGGAAGCTATGGCTGCAACCCAGGACGCTGTACGCGATAAATTGACTGAGTGGTTAGAATTTAATCCTAAAATCGCAAAAACAATTTTAGAAAAAACTTTGCAGGCGCAGCGCGCGCGTGAAGCTGCAAGAAAAGCAAGAGAATTAACAAGAAGAAAATCAGCTCTCGAAAATTCAACACTGCCGGGTAAACTTGCTGATTGTTCAAATAGAGAACCTGAAAAGTGTGAAATTTATATAGTTGAGGGCGATTCTGCGGGCGGTTCTGCAAAACAAGGCAGAAACAGAATGTTTCAAGCGATTTTGCCTTTGAGAGGTAAAATCCTTAACGTTGAAAGAGCAAGACTTGATAAAATCTACGGCAACAATGAAATTCAATCAATGGTTCAAGCTTTCGGTATCAACATAAGCAAAAATGAAGAAGAAGTTGATATAGAAAAACTTCGTTATCACAAAATTATTATTATGACAGATGCTGACGTTGACGGCGCTCACATAAGAACGTTATTACTGACATTCTTCTTCAGATATGCAAAACCGTTAATTGATAATGGTTATATATATATCGCACAGCCGCCGTTATTCAAAATAACCGCGGGCAAAACTTCGGAGTATTTATATGACGAACGCGCTTTGGATAAAATGCTTAAAGAAAGAGGGATTAAAAACTTAAGTCTTTCAGATAAAACAAAATCTAAAGTTAAAATGGGTGATGATTTATTAGAATTAATTCAAAATATGTCAACTTATTATAATTCATACAATAACCCGATTCTTAATATTTACCCTGCGGTATTGTTAAGAGGTCTGGTGCGTTCAAACATAAACGTTGAGGATTTTGAAGATCAGTCTAAAATGAACGAAGTGCTTTCATATTTAGATCATTATTTAAAAGATCACGCTAAGAATTATAATATTGCAGAAGCTGCAAGTTATGCTGTTTCTCTAAAATATAATCCTGAAAACGCAAGATATTCAATACAATTGAACTTAAACGAAGAAGAACACGTTATCGTAACTCAAAGTATCGTTAAAAGTTCTGAATATAAACGATTAAAATCATCATATCCTTTGATTCGTGATTATTTGCTTGAGGAAGAAGACAGTTTAATTTTAGAAACAGATACTGAACAATATGAAATTAAGTCATTTGAACAGCTTCAAAAAATAATTGATGAAAGAGGTCAAAAAGGCATGACTATCCAGCGATTCAAAGGTTTAGGCGAAATGATGCCTCAGCAGCTTTGGGAAACAACAATGGATCCTTCGACAAGAACACTGTTGAAAGTAAGCATTGAG
>Ga0153920_1000194_pt1 | contig 23767 bp, 30 predicted proteins | sample TSNJ004MetaG_FD_104713 | JGI IMG/M metagenome (GOLD analysis project Ga0153920, IMG submission 104713) | Attine ant fungus gardens microbial communities from New Jersey, USA - TSNJ004 MetaG | ecosystem: Host-associated > Fungi > Mycelium > Unclassified | place: USA: New Jersey, Brendon T. Byrne...
GCCACCTGGTGTCCCATTCTACCCGCACCCACCTTTACCATCTCCGGCACATTTCCCTCCTGTGCCTCCAGGTTTCTTTCCACGCAACCAATCTGTGTCCGCTATCCAAGATCCCCTTTCGTCCATTCCTCATACAACCTACCAAGCGCACCGTGTCAATCAATACGCATCGCACTCTATGCTTCCATCAAATCCATCTCTCCCTCCTAAACCCATCGCTGCAGCTGAGCTCGCTAACGCAACCGTAATTGCTGCGCCTCAGTTGCGTGATTTCCAGAAGGAAGCAACTGCATTCTTGCCAAAATCCCTGATGAAGAAGAAGAAACCAGGAATGGCCACGACTTGGAACTCGCAAGTGAACGCTGCCCCTCCTCTGGAACTCGCAGTCCCAGGAAACAAAGAACAAGATAAAGAAACAGGGTCCCCCCCAGCCAGTGCACGCCCAGATCTCGTAGGTGTGCTTAAGTCTCAATTCGCCGCTGCACGTACTTTCTCTCGGCAGTCAAGCGATGTCAAGAAAGGAAAAGCTAAGAAGAATGATGACTACGAAAATTTCATGGATGAAATGAGCGATATATTATAATTTTGTGCTGGTCCTCTGTGGTTATTTTTAAATTATGTCGTGGGGATCATCTGGAGATAAACTTAGATTCTGTGGTGTCACCCAATCTCGTCCTCTCATCCTGTGATCATTGGTCATCTTTAATTTCTGACTCTTAGCTAGGCCGAACGGGCGACGGTTTTGAACACGTACTAAATTGCCCTGAAGTATACTGCCGAGACTTTTACTCTACCTTTTTCTCCTAATCGACTGTCCAACAGAATGGCCTCAGCCGGTGCTGAAGTCATATTTCTTCAACCTCGTTTATATGCTCAGCGACCTGGAAGACTTCTTCTGTTGCCACTCATGCCTTTCAAAAGACCATCCAAAGCTTTACCTTCTGAAATATGGGGTGATATATTTGCATTCGCAGTTGTTGGTGGCGGAAGGGAAGCTACTACATGGGCATTTTCATACCTGACTATCTGCAAGTCTCTTAAAGTAAGCCTATCCCTCTTCATAATAACTGTCTCAGACTGCTCAATCCATCACTTTCAAGGATGCTGCTCTCCCTGCCCTTTATTCGGCTGTCACTTTCACCTGTATTAGACAACTCGGACAATTCTACCAGTGCCTCTCCACGGCTGACCAAAAATGGGATTCTATCCGTCGAATCCCATATTCAGCCCCCGGACGATGGGTTCTCGAACTAGACCTCTCGGGCCTCACATTTGAAGGCGCCAAACAGGCTCTTCAATTTGATTCACTTCTCACCCAGCTTTTCCCTCTCACGCCTTTCCTCCGACGATTCTCCATCAGCCCGTCTTTCGTTATGAGTCGCCGCGCAATCTCTTCTCTTGCTCAACGCGAGGGTGCTATCAATCTGCGTGCATTGGAAGGTTTTTCATACTTCCCACAGCTCTCGACACTCCCAGACGAAGACCCCGTTGTCCAACTCTTTCGGAGTTGTACAAACATTGAAACCCTTGACATCATTGGTCACAACCTCGACTCGACTGAGCTAGAGCTCATCTTTGAGGCGTCCGCTAGTCAGGATGAAGATTCTCAATTACATGACCTTAACTCTTTCGTTCCCTTGAATCTTCCAAGCTTACGCACTTTGACCTTGCTTTCTATGCATCGCTCTCCACTTATGCTTGCCCTTCTTCATTCTCCCCTCCCATCTCTTCAGAAACTAACTTTAACGCCATATGCTGATATACCATACCCCATGTCACTCGCGTCCAAATTTATAACTACTCACGGCCAAAAACTTCGCTCACTCCTTTTATCCACTCCAAAATCATGGCCCACGAGGCTTCATCCATCACCAGTGGACCTTCTTCAATCTTGTCCAAATTTGCAACACTTGTCCCTGGAAAACCCACTGCCTGAATTGGTTCTCTCTGAAAGGCACCCTCTTCAGATTTTATCCATTCCCGGGCCTATCTCTGATTTTTGGCCGGTATTGGACAAGCTTTTATGCTACTCACCCCGGCTGCATGTCCTCCGCACAAACAAGGTGCGGAAGCTGAAAAAGGGTCTTTCTTCTCGAGCTCAAGAGGCAGGTGTGCAAGGCGAAATCAAAGAATGGAGAAGGCGGTTGATGCGTAGAGGGATTCGGGTTCTCGATGTTGATTGGAATGAATTTAATTGATTTCAACTCAAATTCTGTGTTATCTATGTTTCAAATGTTGCCTCATCCTGTTGTCCTTATGTATGCTATTATATTGTCTTGTTATCTAATTCCTTGGCCCCCTGCTCTACATTTATTTCATCCTTGCCAAGTGATGACCTACATTAAATGGCTTGATAGGCCTTAAGTTCGGATTGTATTCTGGTTTCTTCAATGGATCATCGACTTCTTCCTTCATATCATGATGCTCCCAGATATTGTTCAGCTTGTCGTCTGTTAAGGACCCTGCCCTAGCTTGCCGAAGCCATCGTAAGTTCGTTGCACATTTGACTCGAGCACAGCTGAGTGTGGTTGTAGATTGTCATAACGCTGATCTCAAGCCTTGTTTGTTCCTACTGGGCCATAAGTTGAACTCCTCGTCACAGAACTACGAACGGCACTTGTGGTGCCGTCAGCCAACTTCATAAGTGATTTTGTCTTATAGGCTCAGATTACCAGCACTGAGCTCGTAGAATGATGTGACTCGAATGGGTTTCTTATTGAGGTGGAAAGTGTTTGAATTAAGCAAAGGCAGAAAAGCGTCGAGCCTATACTTTACCTCTGGGCTATATCAGAGGACTCTACTGCCCGATTTTCTTATGAACATTTACTCAGGTCATAAATGACTTCATGTTGGCATAAACCTGAAGTCATTTGAATACCTATTTCCTTCATGACAGGCTCCAGAATATGAAGCTCGCCGAGAGTCTTCATAGCGTAGGCTATTATCTCTTTTGGCGACCAATGGTATAACTGTGCCCACTTGACCAAACTGAAGCTAGATACAATCATGAATTCATATCAATGTTTCATCTTTTTCAAACTAGCCCTCTTACCAAGTTACACCACACATTCCACACCACCGACAATCGAAAGACAAAAACTTTTCGCTGAAGATATAACAAGTGGATCAAATAGAAGACGAAAAATAAGGGAGCAAGCAGCCACTACTCCAAGTACGTCTTGTGCATCGGCAAAAAGAGACCATCATCTATTTATAGAAATATTCTTGTCAATGTCATCGAGTCTCTTTTTCTCTACCTTCGAGGTTTCTCGTCAGGCGTTTTACCGGAGCTCTTTTTCATATGCCATTGTCAACCTCAAGCCTATAGTACCTGGTCGTATGTCTCGGAGCTGTCTCCTGGAACTGACTCAGATATCACTGCATTTCCAGATGTTCTTGTTATACCTACTCGCCCTGTCCCTCGAATCGCCGACCTCAATGGTACCGAAATCGCTTGACATTTTTTTGTGCCACTCTTCTGATTGGAAATTTCATAGCATCGGAATTAGTATCCCTCATGCATAGTGTTCAGCGTGTTGGTATAATTATCGAGCAAGCTTATGGAGCAGATGCTTTGACTGTTGCCTGCCAAGCAAGTGGCCATCTTTGCTTATTCAAGGTGTATTGCTCATGGCCATGATGTTGTTAGGATGGTAAAGCTGCTGGACAGAGTGTATCGCACGTACATTTCCATTTGCTCCCCAGAAAGGCCCACAATGATCGGTTCTCTGGTGATAACGATGCTGTTTACCCAGCCCTCGAAACAAGTGAAATTAACCTTGCCTCAAACTTTCGAGAGCCCCATCGGATACTAAAAGTTGGTGCAGATGAAGAACGATTGCCAAGAACCCCGGAAGATATGGAGCAAGAGGCTCGATGGCTCCGAACATTCTTTGAATCCGATGAAATTTCGGGCCTTCTATGAATATTGATTCATGGAGACAGGGGCTAGATATTCTAAATCGAACCTAGTACCATCTGCAAATTCTAGGACAATAAACCTTTGCACCTCAGGTAATAACCATGTGAATCTTCGCTCTTTAGTTTCCGTCCAATCTCTATCCAAGAGATAAAGATAATCATTAGTTTGTTCTTGGCTACTCCTAGAGTACTTGCAAAATATACTTTCAGAAAAGTCATTGGAGCTGCAAAATGATTAGAGTCAAACAGATGGAAAACAGTCTTTGTTTCAGGCACAGAATCATGCCCTTTGAAAATACCAAAACCAGTTAACAATACCAAGGCTCAAACGTCGGACGCAAAACGTATAGTGATAATGATCCATAACTGCTTCGCTTGGGTTCCATGATCTAACAGCTGAATATCAACATTATTTTTCACGTTGGTGTATCTGATTCCCTAGCGAAATCCTCGAGCACATGGGATGTGGTAACCTGATCATGCTGGCCATTTCTTTGCTCTTCAAGTCTTCCCTGGACATTCTGAAGCCCCTGCTTCAACAGAAGGGGGCCTAAAAGTCCGGTGCGTTGATATCATCTTCGAATAGTAGAGCAGGAGATCATTGACAACCTAAGGACAGCGTCTTTGTAGGCATGAGCGAATCCAGTATAATCCACGGCCACGCCAACGGATGTTTGGAGCATGCTTCAACACAAATACATGGTCCCACCAGATCTTTTTACATCATGCCATCGTTCCAAGTGGCAAAGAGATGGTATACAATCGATTACGAAGTCAAGTTAGATACCTCAGTAAGAAGATACAGTAGGACCTTGAGCTATTTACGAAAGCGCAAGATCTGGATTGAAGCAGGATCGCATGCGGTGCTTGAATACGGAAGGATGAAAAAGCGGAGCCATTGAGTTGCTCGCAGAATTGCGCGGAATATATCGGAAATGATGTGCATGCAACGTAGCAGATCCTCGATAAGAGTGAGGAACCAGGCCAGCCAATGAACCGAATGCATGTGAACTGCATGTGCATGCCTATTGGTTGAGTGCAAGTTAAAACCGGGCGTCGGCAATATAGTCGACAATACATATTATAGATGGAGCGATGGAAGCGGTTGATACATCACCAGAGCTTTGATAAGCTGACTGGTAGACGAACAGGTTCCCTCATTGACAAAACTTTTGACCTCGTTAGAATGCGTAGTGAACTCGAGAATGCGTAGTGAACTCGATTATGGTGCTTTGCGATCATGTTATCCGGTTGGTGTCATCGGTCGTTATTGCATCAATGTCGTGTGGAGCACCGCGGCATCGTCTGTGCTTGTCGTTGGGACTGTGATCGCAACTTCTTGAAGCGTAGTATGTACAAGCAGAGCTCTTCTCTCTTGGCTTTCTTTCACAGCCTGTAGCCACATTTGGCTGGTCCATTCGCGAAGAAGACGCGAGTACTCGATGAAAGCCTTGGAGCTGTTTGGAGGTTGTTTGTCAGGCAGCGGAGGGGGATTTGACTGTGACATGGCGTTTAGGAAAAAAGTAGGCAGGTGCTCTGTTCTTATAAGAGGTCGGATCACATTGTGGATCAAAATTATCCGAATTGAACACTCATGTGACCACGTTCCACAGAGAGTTTGTTACACGGCGCGTTCTGATGTCAAGTCGTCGCTTGAATTGGGATGTCAAATGACTTGGTGTCCAGACTTGTCACAAAGTCATGCTCTGCCGATATGGCTACACATCATTACGATGCTGCCGGGTGCCAGCTTATTCCATTTAATTGATTGTAATTACTTCTGGAACTCGTTGGAAAGCTCAATGATAAATCTCCAGTCACTTATCGTCGCCGTACAGGTAGGTGACCCATCAGCTAATTCGCAACTTGACGTTATTATCTGCCTGCGTCTTATTATAACATTTAAGTGAAAAAGATCAAGCATACAGCATTGTATATACGGTTATTTAGTCCATATTAGTGTCTGTTCACATGAAATAAACCATCCGATAATTCCCTACCGCGCACGGCGCACTCGCGATGACAATGTCCGGGGAAGTATATCCTCTCTTGTTCGAACGTCAACTGTACAATCCAAGTTATGATATTTCTTCAGGTCTTCTGCCTCAGACAGAGCAACCTCTGCTGTGTCCCTAGGGAGCCAGATTATGGGGGGAGGAGCGATTAGCTCCGGAGCATAAAGTATACCAGCCATATCTTCTGCATGATCAGTGAACGGAAGAGGAGGTAAATGAGGTGGGGCATTGGGGTGTGTCCGAGCTGCTCTGTCAGTGGCCGTTAAGTCGTCTAATGTTTCTGTTTCTACGAATCCGATATTCGTGAGCTCAATGAAACAGAGTTATTTCAGAGAAGGAACTCACGGAGCGGGATAGGTCCTCGATAAATCGGGGCATAAGGTTGAACAGCCAAGGTCAAGCTCATCATTTCTAAAACCGATGCCATAGAGCCTCGGACGAGTGGCTCTCTTGTACTACTAGCGTGTGTTGTCTCATCTGCACTCTCCAAGAGATAGCGGTCAGCAGCGCTAACAAAATGGTTCAATGAGTCCCTTGTGATAGGGCTCAATGAGCCACGGCTAGGAAGCCTGAGCTTCAGGGTGGTATAGGTCTCAACAAAAAAAATCACCCCAACACCAGTTCCCGTTAGAACAGCACCTTCAATCCATATGTTGCGACTGAGGAAAATCAATCCCAAAAAGATGGGCTGGAGGGAGAGTAGGGTTCCACAACGTTTGAGAAGCCACAATTGGAGTAGTCCTCCTGTCTGTGAGTGCGTGCGGGCGTACACGTAACCGACGAGAAAACGATGTGCTATATATGGACTGATGTTGGCCGGCACAATCCTTGCTTTTTGTATTTGTTAAAGTACTTACCAACTAAGCTCAGCAGGAGTGAAAGAACGACAGCCGGCCCCATGACAGGGAAGACGAAGGAAAATGTGGACGCAAACATAACAGCTAAAACACAGGCACTGATTGCAAACGTTGGATTATATGTTCGAGGATAGATGGCTGGAGGGTTTGTTAGCTACAATTCATCGATGAGGAGATGCTCTCGTGCCTCTGAATCGTTGGCGGGGCGTCAGTGCAAGCCGTTCCATTGTGAATACGTTCCAAAGTCGTATTGGTTGAAGCAAGAGTAACCCTGGAACGATGATTGCCATACTGATAACAATAGTGAGGCCCAGCACACCCGTATAGACTGCACCATTCGTAATGGATCGGGTCTGCCCAGAGTTCGTGTTGAATGCTTGTAGAGCGAAAAGAATACCCGCTATGGCGGTTAGCCAGATCACGACAACTAAAACCAGTACGTAAAACACAATCCTGAAAACAAACAATTGATTTTCAGATCTTGAGGTTGAGCCGTGAATCTTCGCCGCCACTAAGTCCAACTGTCATGTTAAAGGATTATCAAACCTTGAAAATTTTACTCACAGCTGATGTAGTAGATCGCCAGCGCGGTCAGAACTGTCGCGGCTGTAGCAGGCAGGAGTACAGTTGCAATACCGCTGACAAGCGTATTCGTTGTGAGTAGTGGCTCCAGGAACGCTAAATAGTGTGCCACATCGGGAGCCGGTAAAACTGCAAGACCTGCTACGGCAGTCACTGGCATCAATAATCAGTATGAACACATCACAATCGCTTCACATGATTCTACTCACAACCGGCACCCAGAAGCACTGCAATTATGCAAACAACAGTCCATAACACAATCTTATCCAAGAGGTTTCTCTCGTTCTGGAGGACATCCCATCGGATATCTTCCTTGGCTCGACCTTCAATTATTTGTACTCCTGGCAAATGTCTTAAACCACGACCGACGATTAACCACCCACGAATGTTCCTTCCGTTAGCAATGTCATCATAGCTCTGCTGTTGAGCATCCTTGATTTGCATGTTTATTTCTTTGAGTTGAGATCGCCAATGCGTGATGTCCTCGTAGACTTGCCCCAGGTCATCGAAATTCAGCCCATCAAGGGGTCGAACAAATGGTTGAGCATGCTGAAGGCGTAAATGAGGGGGAGGAGGAGGGATAATATTGGGTTCTTGGTCGTGGTCTCGACGTAGGGGAAACGTCTCACGCCGAGCGGTCAGAATAGCATCTTCAGACTTGTATAATCTCCTCCTCCCAAAGTTTGATGGTCCAACAGCATGAGGTCGTATGCCATTGAAATCGCTATCAAAATCGTTCCCTGGACCGTTCTCCTTTTCTAAGTCAACCCACTCATCGTCTTCATTATAGCCGTTGTGAAGGGTACGGCTTTCCGTTGCGGCTGGCTCATGTGATCGCCGGGGACTTGAAGATATTGCGTCATTATCTCTGGAGTTTGTTATTGCACCAGTAGCCTGTATTGTTCGCCTTTTCACGCCATAGTCATCAATGTATTCTACTTCTTGTTCTTCCAGTATGCCTTTGTCACCGAATGGCTCAGTGCCCCAGTTTGGTCCATGCAAACGAGGATCAGGGATCCAACTCGTCCAACTTCGTCGGGATTCCGACTCCATACGGCCAGCTCCCAGTTGACCATTCCTTTTCATCGAAACCTGAGGCAGGGGTCCATACGCAATGGAATTCCTATTGATTTCTAAGAATCTGCTGCCGACAATGCGAGAGTTGAATGATTCTCCAAAGCTACCATTAGGTCCATAATCAGTCAACCGGCCTCCACTGAGCCCAGTCACGCCTCTCAACTTATAGAAGGAGGAAGGCGCAACAAATGACGTAGGCGCGAGTGATGAAGTACCATATGCACGGTTGACAGCACGTCTTCTTCGGGGGTACTGAAGTGCAGTTCTACCGAGGGGAAGCGGTCGGCTGATGTATGGTCGGGTAGGATCGGGAGGAGGTGGCAGTGGCAGTGGTTCGTAATCGGCAATGGAAGGATCAGGTGTGGTGACTTGGAAAGAGCTGATATACCGTGTCTCGGCTATCTCAAGATTTTCTAGAATTTCGTCGCGCTGATCAATAAGTAATGCAATGTGTTGAGTATCACTACCAAATATCGGTTTCAAATATCGGTTCGGGACAGGAATAAAAACCCATATGTACGTACGAAATAGAGAAAAGGCTTTGAATGTCAACCTCGACATTGTTATCTAGGCCATTCAGGGGAAGCTCTTCGTCTCTGCTTGGTCTGCTGAACCCGCTTCTGGGAAAACCACTCGTCCGCCTAGCATTTTGTTTGCTCTGTTCATCACCATCCATACCAGAGGTGAGGCCAATCTTCTTTATGAACTTCTTAAATCGCTTTTCTCCCCAGTTCTGAAAACCAGGAGCGTCCTTCCCACTAAGCCAGCCGAGATCCTTCCCCTCGCATTTGATCTGTAACCACCGCTTTCGGTGGGTTGCTACAGTATTATACTCTCGCAGGATCTTCCAAAGCGCAGGCAAGAGCCCCAGAACCAACATGATAATGGTAAGAATGATGATGCGAAGGCGCAGATTTTGAGGATCACTTTCATCACCAACAAGAGCTCGCTGTGAGAGAACGTTGAGGTCTATTGCTTGGTCATCAATCACCCGCAATAGTCGAAGCAAGCTGAGATCTTGAAGGGAAGAGAACCCCCCCGTGAAAAGGGCATGACCAGGAAGCTGGGAATTACATGGTATATTAACCAGATAGATTGGAAGTGCGCCTCCGAGGGCGAGAACTGACCATCCTAGAACAACCAGGAAGGTTACCCAAAGCGTTCGTTGACTGAGTTGTTCATCGGAAGGGAATAGTTGTGCATCTCTGCCAGCTGAACGACCGGCATCATTGATATCATCTGGAATGGGTGGAACGAGAGGTACTGGGGGACTCAAAAAAGAAAATAAACTCGAAGCAAGAGGCTTGGGTTGAACTCTGAGAGATATGAGAGGCTACCCCCATGCTCATTGCAACGACGTACTTACTCGGATGGAACGAACCACTCTCGGAGACCATATACTTGACGAAACTTTGGTCGTACAAACGCAAAAGTGAGCTATTCATGTTGTCTGTATTGGTTGCACAAAGAACAAAATCTGGATAACTCACCCAAAGAGACAGACCTAGTACGCTCGAGACAATGACAGTGGCCAGAACTCCTTCAGAGACTGCATCAATACCGTGCCCGAGGCATACTCCGCTCGGTTTTACTACATCCTTGATAGAGATTTCATTGTTCGGCGAAGATGATCCACTTGGCGAGGCAGACAAGAGGTTTGTTGTTGAGGAAATTTGAGGAGAGGGGGCGGAAGTCGTAGAGGGTGGAAGGGTAGAGAATACAACAGACTCAGTAATAATAGTCAAGGTTACAGTGTTTTGAAGAGTGGTTGTGATAGGATACATCGTCGTGAAAGTCGTAACATCAACATTAGTATTTGGGAAGGATGAAGTAGTGATCGGAGGCGATATGCTCGAAAGCAACTGAGGATCTAAGTTTTGAGACGGGAACACACTCGGCGTTGGCGTTGAGAGTGGGGGGGGTTCGGCAGGTAACGGCGAAGGAGTCGGAGCAGGGTTTGGAGGAACGTCGAGTGGAAGAGGGCTGTTTTGTTGTCTAGGTCGTCGATGTCGTAATCCAAATAATGCTCGACGTAATGTTGCTGAGACATCATCAAAATAAACCATGAGTCCACAGGGTCCAGCTTTTCAATGAGAGAAAAAAAAAGACTGAGTGAAAGGTCACAATTCGAACCAACGAGAATCCAAATATGGTAATCAAACTTGAATGGTTGATGTATTGATCGAGAACTGACAAGTGACTACACAAACATTGTCTAAAGCTCACAAAATTGGAGCTGTCTCCCAGGAATTAGCGTTCTTCCACATCAAGTATCAATTTTCAACCATTTAGAACTCCCCCGGATAAGGTGGGTCCGACAAAAAAATATTCTGCTGGCCATGGTGTACAATAGTTTTTCTCGTTTGGTAGAAATAACCACGAGTCCCACAGGGATAGTGGACATGAGAACATGGGTCAAGAGGGTAGATGTACCAAGTGTTTTAGCTGGGTGCCAAACCATTAATGTCCTCTGAGTGGACTCGGTCATGTCGATTGACCCATGGAGGGAGAGATGAAATAGAAGCTCGAGATGGTGAAGGGACTTGTGCACGCGTTGGGTTCTTATATTTTGTTGCCTTCTTCACTTGCACCTTTTCCGGATGCATTCCACCATCTGTGTGTATCGAGTGTTTGCTAGGGATGCAACCCATTCTGAAAAATAGTGAAGTTCAGAGAAGTAGGAGAGAGAGAAAGGGCTCACCTGGTAGTACAGAGGAGACCGCAAGGATCCCATTTGTTCCGGGCTGTGGCTTTTCAATGATTGAGTGATGGTGATGTTGTTGTGATGACAGCAACCTGATCGACCTGATGAAACAATCTTTCGTGTTCCATGTAAAATTTTGTCCAGTATAACTTGTGACAAATCTTCTACACTACTCATCGAAAAGTGAATTTGGTCCTGACAAGCCTCGGCGTACAGGTCACGTGCACATACCTAATAACAAAGTTCCCAATTACTAGCCTGGAGCGCTCATGTTGAACGGTACCAAACAAGTAAGGGTCCTGGGTAGATGAAAGAGCGATACTCATATGTATCATATAGGCTACGACGCTGCAGCAAGCTCAGACGCGAGCACTGCTTACTCTCTTGAACTTGAACCAACCTCCAGAAACGTCCACCTCGTCACTAGTCTCCAACAAACAAGCCCTCGGGCTACAAACACCACCAATTACTGGTCCACTTGTCTGGAAAATTCTTGTGCTCGATCAACAAACGAAGGATATTCTGGCCACAGTCCTACGGGTTCAAGATTTACGGGACGTTGGTGTAACCCTCCATGTGTATGGAAACTCGGTCAGGTACTAAAAGAAAGATGATATCTGATCATCAAATTCACAGCCAACTTCATGCAGCTCGACCTGCCCTTCCAGATGTACCTGCCGTCTATTTCGTCTCGCCAACACTCTCCAACATTCATCGTATAGCACAGGATCTGCAGAAAGGTCTATATGACTCTTTCCACCTCAATTTCGTCGAGCCCCTTCCTCGTTCTCTTCTCGAAGAGCTTGCGGCATCTGTTGCGCAAGATGGGACAAGTGAGCTAGTGGAACAAGTAAGTTTATAACTTTCCTTACGTTAAATGACTGATTAGCTAGATCGTCGACCAATACCTGTCTTTTGTTGCTCCTTCACCTTCCCTGTTCTCCCTGCTCCCTCTGCCTGCACCAGAGAATGATTCTGCCACCTCTGGCTCAGCAAACTCAATTCCTGCTCATCCGCCTACATCCTACACTATTTTGAACTCACCTTCTTCAACTGAACAGCAAATCGAGGAGGAGATCGAAAGAGTAGCTAACGGGCTGTTCAGTGTCGTAGCTACCCTTGGTATGTTGTATAAACGGATCTTCTCTTTCTAATATTCACTATCTTCTCAGGTCTTGTCCCCTTTATCCGAGCACCCAGAGGAAATGCAGCAGAAATGGTGGCCAAGAAAGTCGAAGTCAAGATTCGAGACGCTATCCTTACTGCTTCGCGGTCTACAAACCCTTCAGATGCTCTTTTCGCTCCTGATTCCTCGGGTTTATCAAGTCTTCAGCGGCCACGTAGGTTGCAATGTATACTTCCATATTGCCAGGTATCTCATTGCCAAAGCAGTCCTGCTGATCCTTGACCGCAATATCGACTTGACTTCCGTTATCTCCCATGGTTGGACGTATCAAGCTCTTCTCTCGGACTGTTTTTCCATGAAACTCAATCGTGTAATTGTGTCCGAAGGCCAGAAAAATCAACGCTATGATCTCGATAACAAAGATTTTTTCTGGGGTCGTAATTCTGCTAGTCCATTCCCTCAGGTGGCAGAGGAGATTGAGTTGGAATTGAATAAATATAAACAGGATGCTGCCGAGATTACCAGAAGTACTGGTGTCAGCGATGTAGACGATATCTCAAAACTGTGGGTGCGAATGCATCCATGCATCCGCTTTTCACTAATAAAGTCTCTTTCAGAGACCTTTCTGCCAACGCCACCCACCTCAAAACTGCTATCACACAACTACCAGAGTTGACCGCAAGGAAAGCGACACTTGATACCCATGTGCATATTGCCACTGCACTGCTTGAACAAATCAAGAAACGTGGTTTGGATGAGCTATTTAGCACCGAAGAAACTATTTCGAAACAAGTGAGCATCATTCGTTTCATGAGTCCAATCCACTATTGATACTGTCTACTCTATCAAAAGACGACTGCCTCAATCCTCGAACTTCTTCGCACAAGCCGTCCGGACGGTGATTTTACACCTCAGGATAAACTACGCCTCGTTATTGTCTTTTATCTATCAGCGCCAGACCATGTCATCAGCAAGGATGACATCACTGAACTTGAGAAAGAGCTCAGATCTTCTGGTGCTGATATCGCTGCATTTGAATATGTTCGACGAACAAGGGAAATTTCGCGCATGATGTCAGGCCAGTTCGGAGCCAACACAGGGACATCCACCCCTAATCTCGGGGGTGTAGCTGGTCAAGGAGGCGAATTGCTGAAGGGTTTTAGTGCCTTTGTCGGAAATAAGGTCACTTGTTCACAGTTTCACGTCGCGATATCTCATTTGTTTCATAGCTTTCCGATCGCCTGAAAGAAGGAGCATTTGAAGGCTTGATTTCCGGAGTTAAAAACTTTCTGCCTGCGAACAAACTCCTTCCTGTCACTCGTCTTGTTGAGGCTCTCATGGATTCATCTGCTGCCTCCAATCAGTCCTTGCAAGAGACTGACGATTACATCTTCATTGATCCTCGCGCTCCTCGTAGCGTGAATACTGGCTTGCCTGGTAACGTAGGAAGTAGTAATATGAGACCCAAACGCATGGTTTTTGCAGAGGGTATGGTATTCGTTGTGGGCGGTATTGGATATGTAGAATTTGGAAATCTTGAGGAATGGGCGGGGAAGAACAACAGGAGTATCGTTTATGGAGGAACGGACATTATTGACCCAGGAGGTTTCATTCGTACACTCGAGGAACTGGGCAAGTCACGGTCATAGGGTGCCATATACAATATCGCATATTAGAGTACACTAGGATGGAGTGATGATTACATATTTGTGTAAAGACGAAGATTCCCTCTATTTCCTGTTACCCTGACGAGAGAGGATCTGCACAATTCGAATGCTACCAGAAAATGAGTGATTACGTTCCAACGAGGATGGCCATTGCTTACAATATGTTGAGCATGTCCAGTTCGAGGGAAATGGACTCGTTGAGAGGGTCTGGAGTGTATGTACCCATTTCAGCCATCCTAGCATGTTGCAAAATCTTTTGAGTACTGGAAGAAAGATGGGTGTAAATGTCACGCAAAAAGAGAGAAAACAAATACCCACTCGTAAAGAACAAAACCACCAAACACGGCCAGACCACCATACAAAGAAACTGATTCAGCCAAAGCGAGACTACGGAGTCCCATGGGCAGAACCATCGGCGCAAGAGAGCTCAAGGCGACGACGGTGACACCGGCAAGCAATGGGCCCCCAAGATGCAGATATTTGTCATTGCTGAAAAGAGATCAGAAACTGTCTGCGTCCAAACCTGGAGGAACATACGTGGCTGTTGCCCCTACATAGGATATGGATCCAACGACTCCGACGGTGTAAAGTGCTGCACGGGACAGAATGGCAGGACTCAAAAAGAACAAAGGACTCAAGGTAGCTGCTTGGCAAGCATTAAAAGCCTAACAATAACAGTGTCATATGTAGCTGAAGCCTCGTTTGAGATGAAAAAGGGTTTGCCACATACCAACCAAAAGAGGTGCTTCTGGATAGGTCTATCCGGTGGTGTATACATCGTAGCCGCCATGGTTGAAATGCTCCCGACCAGACTGACACCCAAGACCACCCCTTAAGCAAAGTTAGATTACAGCTGGGTAGATAGGGTCAGGTACTCACAAGGATTAGCCGACATCAATCGAAATACAAAACCTGACCTGAAGATCTGCCTCGCAGCAGCTGCGGTGACAAGCAGGCCACCAGCTGTGTACTTGAAGCTGTCATTGAGATACGAACGTTCCCCTGCACTTAAAGGATCCCGTGTATCCCTGTTCAGGGTTCCTTCAAGAACAACTACCGCAACAGCGACTCCAGCCTATGCAAATATAAAAAGTAACAAAGCATCGTAAAGGAACCACCCACCGCCGTAGTGCCAAGCCGTCTCCATGAAATTGAGGATTCTTTCCCTTTATACATACTGTCGCTTTCTGAACTGAAGAACCTCGATCGCTTGAGGAATTCAGATCGTGTCCAACTTTTCACTGAACGCAATCGAAGAGCTTCCAAGACGGATGGAGATTTCCTGAAATTGCTGTAATTCCGAGCACATAGCTTGCTTGCAGTGAACACTTGCTGCCCTGGATGAGCATGTAACAATGCAGTCCGTAGAGTCGAAGACACAGCGAACGTCGATAATTGTAACATTGAGAAACTGGAGCACTGCTTTTGACCTGTTTATATAACCTGACTGGTGCCGCTCAAGCAACGTCACTAAGGCGGCAACTCGGCAAGCTTGATACAAAAATAGAATTATCGATACAATACATAAATTCCTGTGTCACGTTACCATTTCATCTGAATCCTGGAGGGCAGGTATTTTCGAGGCATCGACAATTGCAACCATATGGCTTTCGAGCGCCACTGCTAACCGGTTAATTCCTTGCACCATTTGCCACGCAATCTCAAATACGCCACGTTTGTTGTGACTCGTAGACCAGGACCACCGTTTCTCCCATGTCTGTTCCCTTTGGTCAGCAGGAGAGACCACACAAATGCTCACAAACATACTTTAACCCAATATACATGCACCCAACCGTCTCCGCTTCCAGTCGCTAACCATTTACCATCCGGACTGAATGTCAACGTATAGACTGGCCGCTGATGATCGGTTAGAAGTTTCATACATTTGCCTGTAGCAGAGTCCCATATTCGCACAGTGCAATCAAATGATGACGTAGCCAATATATCCCTTCTGCTAGAATTTTGCTCTGGCATCCACCCCATCGTAGTGACGGGACTCGTATGACCCGAGAGGACAATAGATACAAGGGTTTGATTAGTAGTTATGAGCCCAGGGATGGATTCGTCTGAATCGGGTTGTATCTTTTCAACATTCCAGACTCGTGCTGTATGGTCATCAGAACATGTTGCGAGGCATGTCCGCGAAGGATTGCACTTGAGTTGGTTGATCTCATCTGTATGGCCACTGATAACATGATTAGCCCCCAGAATTGGGTAATAAAAAACGCAGACCTGATTCTTTTGATAGGCTCACACCCATCAGTCTTCATCACATGGATATTGCCATCCGCACCAGCCGTCACGAACGTTGCATCATCCAGCCATTCGACATCCAGACAGCGGTCTACAAGATGATGATTAAGTTCAAGCTCTCAGAAGTCCGTCTGGTAGGTATACCCTGATGACACCGATACTGCCGGACAAGTCGTTTCTCCTTGACGTCAAAAAGACATACAGTTGCATCCAAACTGGCAGACAAAAGCCATCTTCCGTTGGGAGAGAATCGCACAGAAAAGATGGATCCCTAAAAGTTCGTTGTGAGTCGGTTGCTAACAAATTGCCAATCAATCTTACCCGGTGTTGATGATGTATGAAGTACGGGTCACCGTCAGAGGTAAACATTCTGAGGACTGTATCATAAGACCCAATAGCCAGTAATGTCCCTTCTGCATTCCATGTTAATGCAGTCATGTCACCTGGTATTCCATCGACGTGATTGTCTATAGTCGTTGGATGACCATTCCAGACCATAAATTCTGACTCAGGCGCTGAAGGATCAGGGAGATTCCAAAAATTAACTACAGCATCCTTGGATCTACTCATACGTAAACACGTAAATCAGGAAGATCAGTGTAAAATTATAAGCATACCCGGTTGCGAGCTGTGTATATCTTTGAGGGTTGAATGAGCACACAAAAACTTCTGTCCGATGTCCGGGAAGCATCAAAATTGCCTTATCATTCAGAGACTCGTTTGAGGAGTGAGTCTGATCGGTTCGTGTGTGCACACATTCGGCAGCATCCGTGTCCTGACTTCTGCTCGCGAAAATTGCAACAGGTGAAATTGAATCTGAAGGGGTTTGTGATGAATTTGCGTCACGGAAATCCATTTTTATTGGAACCCCCACGTCCACGTCGTCAGGCTCACGCTTGGCTCGTTTTTCAGCAGGACCATCAGTTCGATGGGGAGAAATTTTGCGCTTCATAGAAATATCATTGGAAATCAAGGTGCCATTCGTCTTGGCAGCAGAGGTGGTATCATGTGATGGTTCAGTGGAAGTATGATGAGCCTGTCCTTCCAAAGACGTAGATATGTCCTCGTCAGGTGTCTTGTCTGTAGGGGCCTTCGGAGGTGCAGGACGAGAAGCTGAAGAAGAAGCAGGAGACTTGGGTGAAACAATAGAAAAGGCGTCGGAAGAACAAACATGATGTTCCAGCAATGAGAACTTATTCTTGCAACCTGTCATTAGTTCATTGCCACGCCAATGAGATTCAACTTCAATATACAACAAGGCTTTGCTAAGCAGCTCGATGAGTTCTCCACGAGGTATGTGTTTACAGAACCACGGGGAGTTCTGCAATGCACTTTCACTACACAAGGTAAATGCAGAATGTGTAAAACCTGATGGGACTGATCGACATAGCACGAGGCTTGAAACGGATTTGTACTCACCAGAATCCTTGAAGTATGAGTATATGAGGCAATTGATTTCATCTGCCGTTATGCATAATGGAGGAGTATCCATGCGAGTGCAAGGCTGAAGATGTTGTATGCGTGCGTTTGGTGTGTCTGTTTCCGGTGATCTCACGATTAGTATCTCCGTCCCCGCGATATTGACCGTGGCAGAGTGATTGCCTGAGTAAGCTGCTTAAGACACAATTTTCCTCCTTCTCTCATGCAACCAGACCGTACTCATTCTGGTCCTTCATACGATGACGATGAGGCTATTCAACCTGTGACGGGTGATGTTCAGGACATATTGAATGGTCTGTCTCTATCCTTGCTATCAAGTTCTCTCATTAATATCTAAATCAAAGACCTATTCTTGATGCAATCGTCCAGTCCCTCTGGGGGGACGAGGTCATTAAGCTTCAGGAGCATCAACCTCCACAGTCTGGCACGATTGCTCAGAGCTGCCTCTGCCGACGACGGACCCGGCTTCTACTTTGAGCCTGACAATGATGACGGCGACGACGACGAATTGTATGAAGATGATGAAGATGATTATTCGCTTTATGAACCTCGTCAAATCACTCGGCCAACCTGGCACGAGGAAATCAAGGAACCGGTTGAAGAAGGTGTCGAACTTCTGTATAGTGGAGATTTTGGAAGAATTGGTCCTAAATCTCGGAGCCGACGGAAGGTCGTAAACATTGCCAGACAGATTCTATCTCAGAGCTCTGTTGCAATTCCGGAGACTTATCGAGAGGAGCTCACTTCTGTATGTTTGCAACACTTGCGAGACCTACATTTCCTTAGTGTTGATAGGACATGGTACCTAATTCAAATGGCACTACTGTGACAGAATATACTTCCAACATCTATACTGGCCAATTCTCCGCTGGTGAACGAATGTTCTTAATAATGCCATCATCATTATTCTGATATTGTACTCCAGATTCTTCCTTCTATTACACTTGCGCCCAAGGTAAGGATGCAGGCATATCAGCATATTACAAACTCAAAAATCACTTTAAGATTTTCGCTTGCACATTTTCGATACAGCTGCTCCTCCTCAGCCGATTACTCCTCAGCGACGCCACTACAATGCGGATGATGGTATGAGAACAACCCTCAAGGTCTCGAGGACTATACAAGGAAGAGCTGGTCGCTGGACCATCACGGATGCCAATCTCTCTCCTGACAATGAAAGGTCGGTTAATTTGGCACCTCTGCTACTTCAAATATTGACATTCATATAGGATGATATATTCGTCTATTGTAAGACTTCAATACGCTGGAATCTGCTATCCTGACTTTCCTCACCAGACGCCTACGGTATACATGACCAGCACGCGTGAAGACTTGCCACAGCAAATACCTATAACATTCTCTGACCCAGCGCAGATTCGAAGTCGTTATGCATACGATGGTTATCCCGATGAGAGTTTTGGTATCTATAGTTGCAGATTTTCTGCCGATGGGACTGAAGTCATAGCTGGAGGGAACGGTAAATTATTTGGTGCGCTCCGTTGAGATTGTAGTACTATCCGCTTCTCCTGATTCGTCACCTTGCAGTATATGATCTTCTGGCGAATAGGAGGACGGTCAAAATCAATGCTCATAGTGATGACATCAATAGTTGTTGTTGGGCTGACACTTCGTCGGGAAATGTACTTGTCAGCGCATCTGATGACACATTTCTAAAAATTTGGTGCGGCTGACGGTAACGGGAATGGGTTTAATTCCTAATAATTGCTTTTTAGGGACAGACGCTCGCTAGGAGCTTCACAGAAACCATCTGGCGTCTTAATCGGACATACAGAGGGTATAACATATGTATCTGCGAAAGGAGATGGTCGATACGTAATATCCAACGGAAAAGACCAGTCCTTGCGTTTGTGGGATTTACGAAAAATGCGATCTAGTCAAGAGTTTGAGTCAGTCAAAGACAGGCACCATGGCATTCGTGGATTCGATTATCGGTGAGTCCTCACTGAGTGCCAAACAGCTTGAAACTGAATTTGAAGTGGAAGATATTCACGCTACCCTAATTCCGATTTGAAATCCCATCCCAAGGATTGTAGTGTGATGACCTACAGAGGTCATAGCGTCTACAGAACTCTGATTAGATGCCACTTCAGTCCGATTGCCAGCACTGGCGCTCAGTATATATACTCAGGATCTGCCGATGGCAGGATTCACGTTGGTCCTCCTTGTTCTAGATATGTCTCATTAGTTAAATCTTGGCTTTTCCAGATTTGGTCCCTTGATGGCCGCATCGTTCAGGTGCTTGACCGCTCAAAGACTTTACCCATCACGTTTGATCCGTCTGCTCCTGATGTTAAGCCAACTCGCAGGGCTCGCCAGTTTTCATGTGTACGAGATGTCAGCTGGCACTCTCAGGTACTGTTTCCGAAATTATATCGCTCCATTTGTGTACTCATAGTGTAACAGGAGCCTGTTCTGATGAGTGCCGCCTGGTCAAGTACTGAGGGTGGCAGCCACGTTGCCAGGCACGAGTGGAAAGGACTTTCTAAGATGTCCAGTGGATTAGAGGATTGGGTTCAAAAACAGCAAGAAGAGGAGCCGGAGATGAACAGACAACGGAGGTCTACAAGACTGGCACATCGCGCGCTGCGAAATTTGCCTGGTGCATTCAACTATGACGAGGATGCCTGAATTACCTTCACTGAGTATGACTCATTGTATCAGTAGTATTTCTTTGTGTGCTGTACAATATTTGTAAGATTGATTTTCGAAAGATGAAGTTGAGCATTTATTGATTAATAAAAAATGTATGTCTCTAGCTACCGAATGATTAACAGTTTGAATTACCTGTCCCAGGACTGGGACACGCTCAAATGACTAGCATCAAAAGGCTGTTGCCTTCTTATCATCAATTACAAGTATCGGGCCAGAAAAGGAACTTTACTGGCTTCTAGCTCCTAGTCCCTTGCGCTCCGAATCAAAAACTCGCTAAGAATCATTTCGGTACAACATTGATCGTGGTAAATATCAATTCAAGTGCAACCGGAATTAGTTCATTTCACATCAACTACTCTCCGTGATTCGCGAATCCGGGACAACAGAGCCGCACGATTCTGACTCGGCTTCAAGTCCTGACCATGCACTCACGTACGATTCTCAGGCATTGTAGTAACCACGTTCCCAGCCCGATCGTCTGGATACACAATAAAGGTTGATACTATCAATAGGACCCGGTGCTCATGGTGCGGGATATTGAGACTCCTGCTATGGTGAAAGCCACAGCCTTCTTAAGTCCCTTTTGTCTCAAACTCAAATAGAACCTGACACCTGTTCGGGCCAGTTTGGACAAGTGGCGTCATAATTGTAGACCTAGCCATCGCAAGGTCCTGACTGACTGATCTCCCTGATCTAGCTATTTCCACCGCTTCGAATTTGTCAATGTATGAGTACGTCCGGTGCTTCTCTCGTCATCGCAACCTTCTAACCACTTCTAATTGAATATCTTGTGCTTGTCCACACTCCGCAGCCAATGAAGAACCAAGGTCATACGCCGTTCCTGATCGATTTTGGCTGCCCGATTCACGGTAATTTATTCTTCGGTTTAGATATCTCCTGTAATTGTGAACGGAGACCCCACGAAATGCGGGCGGTTGTATATAAACCCGGCAGCCCTCTCAATAATCTCGGTTCCCCTTTGCACCTGGTCGTTAGTTGCCGCCAATTTCAAATAAAAGGATCTTACCTATCTCAACTCACCTCATCTTCCATCCCATAGTGTGTACCATCATCTTCTGGCTCTGATATATAATATCCTAACCGATCAGCTCGTCCAAAGTTCCCAGATCACTTCTCCTTTGTTATCCACAAGAGTGGCTCCCTCTGACCGATGTTTCACATGAACTACGGTGAAACTACCTATTCTTTCGATCATGACCCTACTCCACATAAGAGGAAGGTTCCAAGGCTTGCACTCTTGACAGATGTCAAGACCTCCAGTAAATTCTACAATCACACAACCCCTTTGACGCCCTTTTTCGCACAAATGCCCCATTCGTCTTCTGGAGCTTTATCTCAGATAGAGGTTGATGGGGTTATCGAGTGCCATCCACAAATTGACGCAAATCCTCGTTTGAAACGCTCTTTGGGGACGCATCTAGACATGGGCTATAGTCATGAGTGTCGCAGTCTCGATCCAGCCCATCCCACTCTCCTTTCAGCATTACCTATTGACTCGACTGCGGATTATACCGTCAAGCTCTCATCATCAAGTGAACAATGTCCTTCGCCCTCACAATGCACCAGTCTTCGAAATACAAATAGCTCCTTATTTCCGCCTTTGTCTGTTTATCCTTCACCTCCACAGTCGACGAGCGTTTCTCCTTTGGAACTATCCACTCCCATACCCGTTCAGCCTTCGCCTTCGCTTCCTCTCCATCAGCCTCGCCCTACCAGGCGAATATCTATTATCTCGCTTTCACGACTGGCTTCTGAAGCTGAAGAGATGGAAAACTCTTCCTCGCGGCGAGCCAATTTGCGCAAGGAAGGATTAGATGTTGGATCAAGAAATGTAGATTATTCCTTTCATTATCGACAATCGCCTTATTCTAGAGTAGAATGTGGCAAGCAATCTCCACGAGAAGGTTTTATGACTAACCGATTCATACGGTAGTTGCGGTTGTATGGGGTCAGATGCTGTTGGTTAACGATCAAGCATTAAATAAGACCGAGGCCATATGATCGGTTAATAATATGAAATTGTATAATGTAATTGTGAATTTATCTGAGCTCTTATGTACGGGTCGAGTGATCCAGAAGCATGCGTGATATCAGAAAGTCGTTACTGTAAATGATGGATCTTGTTCATGGAAAATCTGTAGTCCGAATGCTAAATGTCTTTGGTTGGGTAGCCCAGAGTGTCTGCAGTTTTGAAAAATCTCTCGAAAGTTCCATTGGCATTATCCCCGAGTGACTGGGAGACTGAGTCAGAGAAACCATGTCCAACAGGCCGCATAAACGATTGTTGTACCTCAAATGGCTCGGCCAGATGGGGAAGATCCTGGATATAGGATTCTCCATCTAACAGATCGTATAAGTCATTGCATTGGTCTAGGGCCCAAGTGTTGCCAAGTGTTGGTAAGAAATTTTCATGAGAGTCGTAAGCTTCAGAAAGAGGGCTGCCGTCGGATGGTTGTTCAATTTCCCTTGTATCCAGCGAATACAAGTCAGACACTTCAATAGATATACCCGGCTCTGAAAACGATGTCGAAAGCACGTCGATTATCGCAGGGGTAGCGGAGGTAGGGAGGCTGGATGTTGGAGAGATGTTTTGCACAGGGGCAGCTTTCTTTCGTTTGGCATGTAGATTACCCGGATACGTAGCGGCGCGTTTTGCAAATTGAAGTGGAGATGACTTAGACTCGGATAGGAACTCTGCAGCCACTGCTGGTGTCAATGTATGCCCAGAACGGACTTGAAGTAATGTTTCCACTGGCAACTTTGGAACAGGCTACGGAAAAATGTATGAGAATAAATTCAATTTACCTATATGTCTACTGACCGAACTCAACATTTGAACCTGTTCATGTTTTATAACTCTCCTGCGTTTTAGATTGGTATGCTTGTCTTCCTTGGCAACTCGAAGACCTGGAAAAAAGCCTTATCAGGATCTGCCAGAGGTAATGAAAGGGGAACTAGTCGTGCCTCTGGAATGGAAATAATCATATATATGCCGGCGATCCACACAGTAACGATCCTGAAAATCTTTTCGGACAGCGAAAGTAGGCATTTTGGCACCAGGAACAATTAGGGCTTCCATTTCTGCGACAAGATCTGGTCCAAGGCGCAGTGCTAGCCGCTGCGGGTTCACTCTGCGAGTCTTTGGACGTTCTTCATCCACTGGAAGTATTGCATCACCAGAATCTACTGAGACAGCAAGAGATGTACACCGACGGAGCCGAGAAAAACCAGCAGCAAGATCCTGAGAGAAGTTCAGGCCAGATTCTGTCTGGACAGGAGTCATCGTAGAAGAGTAGCAAGAGATTACCATATTCTCAAAGACCAAGGTGGATTTAAGTACAGATGACGATAGAGTTATTTGGTAATTCGATGATGTCAATCGAAACGCGACACGTTGATGAGGTCACATGATATCAAAACCAGCATCTATA
>Ga0153920_1000195_pt1 | contig 23704 bp, 10 predicted proteins | sample TSNJ004MetaG_FD_104713 | JGI IMG/M metagenome (GOLD analysis project Ga0153920, IMG submission 104713) | Attine ant fungus gardens microbial communities from New Jersey, USA - TSNJ004 MetaG | ecosystem: Host-associated > Fungi > Mycelium > Unclassified | place: USA: New Jersey, Brendon T. Byrne...
ATTTATTATCTCTGGTTCTGATGAGTAATCATTTCTAATGCCCAGATAAATCCTCAGGATGCTAAAATAGATACTGGACTGAGATCCCAATGGAAACAACTAGATTAAGTAATTTAAAGATATATACAAAAGAGCAGAAGTATAGAAGTTCCTAGTATTAGCAAACTATTACAGGCAATTTGTAAAAGATTTTGCAGGAATAGCTAAGCCATTGCACAAGTTGGTCAGGAAGGATAAAAAATGAAATTGAAGAGGAGAGCAAGAGAAGGCATTTGAGAAGTTGAAAAGGGTGTTTACAATGTGGCCAGTGTTGGTGGCACCTAATTTGGACAAGAAAATATGGGTGGAAGTGGACACATCAGGGTATGCAACAGGAGAAGTGTTGTTGATGAAGTGTAAGAGTGATAAATGGAGACCAGTAGCTTTTATTTTAAAATTGTTGAACAAAGCAGAATGAAATTATGAGATTTATGATAGAGAAATGTTGGCAATAATTCAGTGTCTTGAGGAATGGAGACATTTGTTAAAAGGTATACAAAATAAATTTGAGATTTGGAGCAATCATAAGAACCTTGAATACTTCATGAGCAATTAATTAAATGTTGGATAATTGCTATTTAATTAGTGCAAGGTCACTCTGGTGGGCTACCACTAGTGCATCAGGTGTCATGATATGGCCAAAATGGCTAAGTTATTATTTATATTTTTTTTCTTTTATTTTTCATTTAATTAAGTAATCAGTGGACACACAAGAAGGAATGACTCAAAAGAGATGTATAGAACTTCATAAACAGAAGTAAATACAGAATGTGTATAAGTAGTGTACAAGAATCAAATGGAAACTCTATTGAGTTCTTCTTGTCAACTAGGAGTGTGATTAAGTCATCTCAGGCTAAGTTGCTACAGTTGGCCATTTCAGCTAAAAATGTTGATGTTTGAAGAAGTAGATCTGTTCAAGAAAATAAAGAAGTTGAAAGCAAAAGACAACAAGATAGTAAAAGCAGTAGAAGAAATGAAATGAGCAGGGATGAGAATGCTGAGGAATGAGAAATAGCAGCAAGAAAATGGATTAATACTAAGAGACAAGAGGGTGTATGTGCCAAGGAATGAGAAGTTAAGGGCAGAGGTGATCTGGTGTCACAAACTTCATTCAGACCATAACTCCAGGAATACTTGACTGATTTTGATAATATAAATGGCTACTGAAAGCTCTTAAGAAGATCTTTCTGATGATACCAAAAATGTCTCAAAGCAATCATTATTCACTGAGTTATTAACAGATCAGTTGGTGACTGTTAAAGCACTGATACTGAATACTAAATTGCTGATATCTTGGGAACTGCTAGGCATAATTGTTTTGTAGTGTGATTGTTGGGTTGAGCTAACCCTAGGACTAAGTTGTCTTTTATTTGGGGTAAACAAAGAGAACTTGACAGAGTTCCTCTTAGATTTGGGCTACTACTTATACCTTTTACACATGGTCTGTACTACTGACCCTAACCTACTAATGATCTAATAGAATCTACTAGAATGTTCCTAGACATATAACTATGTGATGTGACTGATATTGTGACTGATCTGTCACATCTTTTTGTAATGGATTGTGACATAACATGTGATTCTGATCATATGACTCCCCTATCATCTAATTATAAAAAAAGAAAAGTAAAAGATAAAAGAAATAAAGAAATAAAAGTTATTATAACCATAACATATTTGCTTTAATATTTATCATAAAGCTCTCTTCAATGCACTTCTTTCAGCTATAAATAGACCCAGAGGCAATAAGATCCCATGGAGATACAAAGTCCTCAATGTTTGTACATAACACTGATCTATTATCTATAGATTATCATCTGTTCTTGAATAGAACAAAAGACTGCCCTAAAACAGTTAGGTTACCTCTATTTCAAGAACAATAGCACTCCTATATGTAGAAAAATAGGTAGTGATCATGTAGTAGTCTGTCCTAGTACATAGACCATCACAATCATGTATTTATGTCTAGGGATAAACTTCAGACTTAACAATATCTTTTGCTGCTTGTCTAACTTTACTTTTTTGAGCTCTTTGATAATCAAATCAATCAATCACAAATCAGTAAGTGGCCATTTGTGATAGACAGCATGTAAACAGAAAGACAAGAGAGTAGATAGATATATGTTATAAAATAAGATCCACTAGATAGATTATGAATCAGACACTTAGCTAAGCCCTATCCTAGAGTGGCTGCTATTCCCTTACAGTCTGTATACAATAACAAAGTGCAGACAAGTACAAAGGTATTACCATTCAGAGCACATAATGGATGGAATCCATGTATGGGATTCAAAATAAGAAAGAAAAGAAAGTTTGAAAGAGCAGAGGAATTTGCAAAGAGAATAAAAGAAATGCATAACAAAGCAAAAGTGGCACTAAGAAAGAGTCAGGAAGAAATGAGGAAGTATGCAAATAGGAAGACAAGCAAGCCAGAAAAGTACAGAGTAAGTGACTAGGTGCTGTTAAGCATAAAGGATCTTAAGTTCCAAATGCAGGGACAATAATCAAAAAAGCTAACTAAACACTTTGTTGGGCCTTATAAAGTCAAAAGAGTTATTTTGACAAACACAATTGAATTGGAGCTGCTAGAGACCATCAAGATATATCTAGTAGTTAACATTAGCAGAGTACAAAAGTATAGAGATCAGATAAAGTGACAAAAAGAGAACAGTCTCTCTCAGCAGTAATTTAAGAGAAAGAAGCATATAAAGTTGAGAAAATATATGGGAACCAAGGGAGAATTCAGGGAATGTAATATACTTAGTGGAAAGGTTTGAAGAAGAATATAGAGAAAGGCTAAGACAAGCAAGGAAGGAATATTGTGAAGAGTTTTGCAGAGGACAATTGCTAGGAAGATATACAGCAAAGATATTGTATGGATGGGACAACAAGAAGTTTGATCAGAAATATTGGGGATGGTTGGAAAGGAATTGGAGATGTTGAAAAGGTAAATAACAGAGGGAGGGAAGAACATTAGAAACAATTCAGGAGAAAAAAGAAAAAGAGCAGGAGATTGAAGAATCAAGGGTAGAAGAATAGAATGAAGAAAATGAAATAGGTAACCTGCAGGACCCATATGACAAACTATAAAGTCCTTGGAATAAGAATCTTTAAAAAGGAAGTACTATCATAAGTTATCTTGACCATGACCAGAAATGGATATTTATAGAATAACAAACAAGGAAATTGAACCAAAAGTCTCTTGGCTGGTTTTTGTGAGGGAACAGTGGTCACCCTAGGGTAGGGCTTAGCTAAGTACCTGATTTATAATTTATCTAGTAGATCTTCTTTTATAATATATATCTATCTACTCTCTTGCCTCTCTGTCTATATGCTATCTTGACCATTCTATTTATACTAATTAGAAAGTGCTATTATTGGACTGTAGCTCACATAACTGTGCACAGACCATCTCTTATAGTATGTATAGGAGCTTTTATCAGTAGATTTACCCTTACTCAAATATTGCTCTAGCTTCTAGGACCCTTATCTAGCTTTCTAGTATGACCTCCAGCCTTCAGTCTAATGTTATCCTTACAGTTGTAGAATAGCATTAGTACAAATGAGGGAAAATAGCATACTTATATAAGTAGCTAACATAACTGATTGAGAACTCTATCAAGTTCTCTTTGTAACCCTCAAGCACTTAGCTTCTGAGTCAACTCAACTTGAGTCCCACAGCAGGTATTGTATGTAGAGATCCATACTGTGTACTTGTTAGCACTAAGTCATGAAGACTCAAGGTTCACTCAAGGTAGATAATCAGGAAGAACTCAATAAAGTTTTCCATTGGATTTCAGCACCTACTTATACAAATGTCTGTTGGTCTGTGTACCTATCTCCTATGATCACATGACCTTACTAAGAGCTATATATATATCTTACATAATCCTTCCCACACTATTTATATCTTTCCCACATTATATTCTTGGAGATTTTCTATCAGATTAATGAATGCATAGGAAGTAGTTTTCTTCTTAGAAGCTATCTCATAACAGTACTATTGTTATGAGCCTTGGCTATAACTTTTATTTCTTTATCTTTTACTTTTTTTTCTTATAATTAGATAATAGGAGAGTTACATGATCAAGATCACATATCATATCACAATTGTCACAATCCATCACAAGATCAATTATATTATACAGTCATATGTCTAGGAACATTCTAGTAGATTCTATTAGACTATTAGTAGGTTAGGGTCAGTAGCACAGACCATGTGTAAAAGGTATAAGTAGTAGCCCAAATCTAAGAGGAACCCTATCAAGTTCTCTCTGTTCACCCCAAATAAAAGACAACTCAGTCCTAGGGTTAGCTCAACCCAACAGTCATACTATAACTATGCTCAAAATCAAACATTATTATTAGTAGACTTAATACATATGTATATTGGAATGTCAAGTGTTATACTAAAAATAGGTGATAAATGATATTGGTAGCTACATTACATAATGAAGAATAGGTATATATATAGTGTAGTTAGCTCATACTCACTATCCATTTGTTAACTAACCTACCCTTGGTACCTCCCCTGTTCATATTTCAACAATGTGTACCTTTGCTGGGGACCTAAGTGCATTTGTGCATTAGCCAACTGTTGTTGTAGCTTCTCAACCTGATCCTCAACCTGATCCTCAAGTGCTGCTTCTCAGTGGCTTTCTCCATCTCTAACATCCAGACTTGAAGCAAATTTTCCAGCATTGCTAGTTGGTTTGGATCAATAGGTGTATGACCAGGTCAATATATATGTACATTGTTGTTGTCCATAATATAGTCAAGGCTCAAGTGTTTGTAGCAATAAGAAAGCTTCAAATCATTCATCTGATGTCATAAATGCTGTGATATAAGATATAGTACAGAAACCTGGTCTTAACCATTCAGCCATGTGTCCAAAAAATCTATGTATATTAAACATGGAATACAATCATAGCTAAGTCTAACGCAGTGAATCAGTGGTGAGATAGGTCCTTTTTGATGTCTAGTGGCATAGCTGGAAGGGTGCGACTGTGTGACAAGTCCAGGTGAGGTGACATGATAGTGACAGGTCACTTGACATCAAAATGTGTGCCGTGTTACCATCATGCACTTGTTTTAACAAGACCTCCTTTCAACAACTCAGCAACAACTTAGTTTACTCATAGCTTCAAATATTGGGTATACGAGCTCAAAATATTCATATAATTGGTGATACACAATGGCAAGATCTGGATTGGCTCGGAAGAAGTAATTATAGCCAACATATCAACTCTGTAGGAACTTCAGATATTGGTGGTATTTGCTGAAGTGCCTCGCCCGCCCCCAAACTCCAGTGTGCTCAGCTGCATTGTCTCGTCCCAAGATGTCTCCTGGTGTGTCTTGGCTCCAGCTTCCCGTAAGTTTATGATCAGACGGCTTGCCTGTCATAGAGCATCAGTTAAGCTCAGATAGGACTTTTCCAGGTGATCGAATAACATACTGAGAATGAGTATACCGCCTCCAACCACCTGGGGGGTAATTAGTAGCGTGGTCTTCTCATTATTGTAGATTACTGGCCCACACTTACACTACCGACAACTCGCTTATCGGTCCATTCAAAGTAGTGAAAATCGTACCTATGAGTAAAGCAACTACAGCATGTCAGTCTTAGGTGAATGATCTTGTTTTAGGGAGAAATAAGACCTGCAATTCTTTGAAGCACTGAGAAGTGAGTATCGCTATTAGTAATCAAAACATACAGGAGAAAAAATATTGTGCCATCTCGTACGAAGGCTATCAAGAGTGGCGTCAAGTTTTTGTGAAGCTTGTATGGGAAAATCGGCCCCCCACTACTCCTCGCAGAGTCCACGAACTTCGAAATAGTCATTCCAAAGAAAACAACTAGTTGTGTAGTAAATATTGTTGTACAGGGTACAGGGGCCTTTCATACCTGAAATGCACAGCGTAGGGATCCTTCAGAGGTAAAAAAGAGCTTCACATATGTGGTGTATCAATTCGTTGAACAGCCACTCACCATGATGTTAAGTCCGAGACTCGGTGAGAACCAGCTTGAAGTATGCAACCTGGATACGGAAACAATGGGACCGCTGGTATATATACTTCTTTTATGAGCGTATCAATCGTTACAAGGAGCTCCAGCTGCCAGAAATGACGTATGAATAGCTCGATGCCGCCGAAAAACCGAAGTGGCTCACCACAAATTCGACTAAGGATAGCCATTAGTAACTAAGCGGATTCGTTACATGTCGAGCATACCAAAGATGAGAGTAATAAGGAACCACAACACTGAGGAAATTGAGTATTTCGAGTTGTATACTTTTCCAGAACAAGACGTACCACGAGTGCTAGCATGATACAAGGCATGAAGACGAAGTAACAGAATAATGTTGATACACGTCGTGAAGATGACCAACCCGGCACTAGGAAATCTGTTGAGCGCGATCAAATTGAGCTAAAGGAAAGAACCTACACACTTATCAGATACAGATAGGCTTTACACCTGTACGGCCTTTCCAGAAATTGACATTCAAGATCTGGATTGAAGCTTACAACTGGTCTCTTGTTAAAAATGCACGGATCAGTTGGCTGTCCACTCACTTTGACAGACGGGCCGACTTGCGTTGCCACTGCAGTTTTCACATATTTTGAATGAGATGCGGTGGTATCCAACTTTGGCAGCCAAAAACACACCTATAGCCATCACGCTGAAAATGAATAAATCATGGTCAGTCCAAGTATTGGGTCAGATCAAAGCGAACACTACAAACCCGACATTCAAAAGGCCATAATAGCGAGCAATTAGGTACAGTGCTTTTGGTAGTGACCATTTAGCGCTGTCCAAACTCAGTACTGCATGGCATGCTCATAAGGGCGGTGTTACCTCCAGATATACGTATACTTCCAAAATCCAATTAGATGGGAACACCAACTGGGGAATGAGTTTCTCCTACTTCACGGGACAAGTCCAAGAGTACATCGTATGCAAGGATTGCGAAGGCAGCGACTGCAGAGAATGTTAGCGCCTTGAGATCAACCATGGAATGGAATAAACTCAATGCTGGCGTAATTCGCAGTGCGCTTTTGAGATATAGCGACACTCATAGCAGCTAGCTGAGCTTCTAACGCAGGATCAGACATGACTGTTCTGAATTGAAACTTGACCTACCCACTCCCCTTATACTAGGTCCCTCTGACGAAAATCACATGTGAGGGCTGTGCTTCTGACCATAAATGAATTCTCAGAGGTGATGAAATCTTGATCATGATGAGATTATCTTTCTGATCTTTGTTGACATTAGGATCAATGGACCAGATGTCCTGATAACGATGATCACTAAGTCCCTCTGAGGCGAACCACATGTGAGGGCTGTGCTTCTGACCATCAATGCACCAACGGATGTCCTGATAATGATGATCACTGTACTGATAATGATGACCACTGTACTAATATGACGATCAAGCGGTATTATGAATTCTTACAGTGCCAAGGGTTGGAGGAAGGTCTGCTACCAGGGACAGCATCAGATAAGGCACTTGCCTCTAGATAGTTGTAAAATATACACAGTCAGGAAAGGCACTTAGAGACTTAGAAGCAATGGGGACTTTGTGGTGTCCACAGAGTCTTGTGCCCTGTCACAGTGAGTATGACATTTAGTGGAGATGCCTAAGCCATTCCACAATATATGTAATATACTTTCAGACTTGCTGTGCTGTACTTTGTATTAATTCTTGCATTGTAGACACTTTATCTAATAGGAACAACTTTTACAGCCATCTGGAACACATCTGAGTGTCATCCAGCATCATATTGGATGTCATAGTCATACTCCCAAGTACTCTGGCAGACTCTTGCACATATTCCTAAGCCCAACTCCCAGCTGCCACTGTTATGACTTAGACTCCAATATTTGCTGCCTAAGGATAGCTGATAGCTCTTGTTCTATGACTTCTGAAGTGATGTTCTGCTAGGGTATTTCAACAAGAGTATAATAAGTTGTCTTCTAGTCAATGTTCACTGAAAGATTATTGTAGTGCAGCTGTTGGGTTGAGCTAACCCTAGGACTGAGTTGTCTTTTATTCAGAATAAACAAAGAGAACTTGACAGAGTTCCTCTTAGATTTGGGCTACTACTTATACCTTTTACACATGGTCTGTGCTACTGACCCTAACCTACTAATGATCTAATAGAATCTACTAGAATGTTCCTAGATATGTGACTATGTGATGTGACAGATTGTGACATAATATGTGATTCTGATCATGTGACTCCCCTATTATCTAATTATAAAAAAAGAAAAGTAAAAGATAAAAGATAAAAGAAATAAAGAAATAAAAATCATTATGGCCAAGATGGCTCATAACAATTATTGTTAGATATAACAATTCTCATAAGTGTCCCTCCAAGCCAATTATTTAGGAAAGAAAAGGAAGAAAGGAAGTACTTAGAGTTCTTTACTCTTTCCAAGTGTATTTATGAACATAACTACTGATTTTGTCAAGCCTTGGTCCTTTGGATCCTGGGCTTGACCTCAACCAATCAGGTTGTGTCATCTCTTTGCTAGCCCACTGGAGTAAGAGAGGAGTGTATTAAGGGGGATAACAACAATGAGAGAGAAGGCTTAATTGATAACAAAGCTAAGGTTTTACTAGTACTCTGTTTAGGTATTCTAGGGGTAATGAGTTCTAACAATATAGTTCTTAGTAAACTGGTGATGGTATACCAAAGTTGGTTATAGTAATAAACTGAGGGTATAGCACATCACAGCATATCATAGGTATAACAGATTTATCCTATTTAAGTAGTAGATAGTAACTGTCTATAACTATTAGTAATTATGTTACAACTAATGTATTTTTAGGAATCAATTGTCTATAAGTCTGTCAGACTGTTCATCTCTCATATTTCCTTTTTAAGTTACTTCTCTTTTAAGTTAAAGTTGTTGTATTCTGGATGTTATGCAAGCCTTCACAATGCATGTCAATAAGATTATCCTATTTGACATACTGATGTTGGTAGCTATATTACATGATGAAGAATAGGTATATATATAGTATAGTTAGTTTGTATTCACTATCTGTTTGTAACTAATCTATCCTTGGTATCTCCCCCATTCATATTTCAATAAAAGTACCATATTGCTTGAGTGTCTAATTAACCCTCTCAGTTTGACTATCCACCTGTGAATGGTAACCTGATATAAAATGGAGTCTCATGTTAAGTGTACTAGTTGGGGATCTGGTGAATCTCAAGATGAATTCTGATCCCCAATTGGATATTATGTGCAAAGGTAGTCTATGTTTTGAGAACACATAATGTAGAAATAGCTCTGTCAGTTTTGGGAAATTGATTGTCTTGTGAGTTGGTATGAAGATGGTTTGTTTGGATAACTGGTCTACCACAACTAATATTTCCATATGGCCCCCTGACTCTGGTAAATGCTCCACAAAATCTATTAATATCAAGTCCCATGGTATGAGAGGATACCCTAGGGCTGTACTTAGTGAATGTTGATGGGTCTATTTTTATCTAGAATTTAGATCTCTTAATACATATCTACTCTTTTTTGTTTCTTTTTTTTTTTTGGGTTAGCAATTTATTACACAGTATGTGGTCATAGTCTGTGGTAGATAACTCTACTTAAATATGTACCTACTTAACTACCTAATAGAGAGAATAGAGAGAGAGGGAAATATCTAACATAGTGAGTACTAAGGTTTTTTAATTAATACTGTCCATGAAACAAAAAGCTTGTGATTGCTTTGTAGGAAGTCAATGGTTTTGCTGAGGATGTATTCCATATAATTATATCCTTTGTAGAGGGAGCATTGGTACAGGATATAGTGGCACATCTTGAGTTGAGTGCCACTGTACAGACAAGAGGTGTTCTTGTTGGGGTAAAACCTAGCTTTGTATTTGTCTATGGAGGTATAATTTGTGATAAGACAGATTGCATAAGCATATATAGAGTTGGAAATGCCAATGATTGTTAACCAGCTTTCTTCCTTAGTATATGTTGGGGTTACAAGATTGTCATTGTTATCATAGATATCAAGAAATTGACTTCCCCTATATAGGGCATTTTCAAAGAACATTTGCCACTCCTTGATGGTGTCTTTACACTCATTTCACCAGTATAGCTTCCATGATTCCTTGTTGGGGTATTGGATGGGGATCTAGTGGGATTTGGCCTGTTGGTCCACTTTGTGGTATAGAGACTGTCTATCATCACTGGAGCAGTCCCAGAATTAGATCAAGTTGAAGGGATCTCTGCTAAAGAATACTCTAAGGCATTTTGAGATGGCAATAGTATAACCTTGTCTTGAATGGTTGGATGTGTTGAGCAGCTTTTGTACACACTGGATAGAGCCAGTAACAACAATGATATGACTGATTCCTTCCATGGATGTAGCTCTACTGATGCCATTCCTGAGAGTGAAAGTTTCTGCCTTAGCAGGTGTAACATTGACAGTAGCATGTTCTGAATTGAAGATAAGAGTTTTGCTTTGCTAAAGGGGGAAAAAGGGATTATTAGCCTGGTATGAGCTAAATATGTAGTACTAGGTCCCAATCATATGCTAAAGAGTTTGTGGGGATGAATCAAGAATAAAGGTATTAAAAAATGAATATAGAAACTTGGCACAGTTGAGTAAAATAAAAGTGTTCAAAAGGAGTATAAGCTCAATCTAGATTCTTTTTACATGATGCCCCTAAGGTGCCAACCCCCATGTACCATAACAAGCTCACTATCAAGGCAGTCAGTAAACTACTCCTGGGCCTTACCATACTCAACCAAGCCCTCATTTACACCCCTAATACCAGACCTTACAGGTGTGATACAATCTGAGTGGATGGCCAGCCAGGCTTTCCAAGCCTACTACCTTGTAGAAGGTTGTCCAAGTTATTGCTATATCTTGTCTCCAAAAAGAGTAGAGGTATAGAGAAAAGTTACCTCAACCACCCAACCATTTCACTTAGAACTCATACAAGTGCCAAAAGACAACTCTAGAGCCCTTGAGATAGTGGCATATGTCAAGATTGCATGCCCTCTCTTGCTGGCTCCCTAAGTATTATATTAAAATTACAAACTGATGAAACTCAATAAAAAATGAATAAAAAAGAAAAGTCTTTCCTTTTCCAGTCTTCCTCACTTCTCTCCTTCACAACCACACCATATGGATATGTCCAACATTACCTCCTACTATGCCATCCTGTCACCACCATGAACTTCTGCTCAACATCTATACTACTACTTTCTATTAACATCTTCTGACCTCCCAACTGGCTACTTTCTATCTGAGTATGATCTAGAAACTGGCTTTAACATATGCAAGTGTCCCAACTCATGATGTTGTCATGTACCATGTCTGCTTCTTGGTTGAGTTTAGTAGTGATGAGATCACAAGTCATTGATAGACTTTTGATCTGTTGTTTTGGTATTATATTTGTCTGAGTCTGTTCTAGATTGAAAGTCTATAGCACTCCAAAGGTGTTCCAGAGTTTCTGAGTTCTAGAGTATCAACATTGATAGTCTGTCTCTAAGAAACCTGATGCTAGCTCATCAGTCTTGCCTCCTGAGGTATATGCTATTAAGTAAGTGACAACTTGGTGACCATCTGGTAAAGGTGCCCATTCTTGGGTCTAGATTACATCTGGGGCTTGTAGGAGAATTCTAGACTGGACCCAGCTACTGAATCCAGGGGTATAAATTGTATCTCATGTTACATTTCTATAGAAAATTTGCTAGCAGTGTAACATCACCATCCATGGGCAATAGAGATGGTATGGTACCCTGTCTTGGCTTTTGTATCTGTGACAACAATGATTGTCTGGGGCTGACTATCTGATGCTTTGAGAGTGTTGTTAAGCTTTCTGATATGGTTTCTTCTAGCTACATTATTACTATATTTAATAGGGTAGAAGGAAAAGCAGTTGGGAAACAAATCTACTATACAGTACCTTGGTTGGAGCTCAGGGTTTATAGAGTCAAATGCTAGATGTACCTGGTTAATATCATGACTTGGCAAAATGGCCAAGTCATTATTTATGATTCTTTTCTTTTCTTTTTCTTTTCTCTTCTTATTTGGACTTACTATACAAGGAAGGAGTGTGGGAAAGTGTCACATGACAATGCCACACATCACAGTGTCACATCACATGATGAGTGTGGGAAAGTAGTGCACAGACCATGTAATAGTTGTATAAGTAGTGCACAGAATACAATGGAAACTCTATTGAGTTTTTCTTGTCAACTCAGACTTGGACTGTGATTAAGTTATCTCAGGCTAAGTTGCTACAATGAGAAAGCAGCATATGTGGCTAGCCCACAAAAGGTGCAGTAAGGGGAGAGGCTAGTACACTCCTTATGGAAAAAGACATAGGAATATAGTGGTATATGGGATATGCCCCCAAGAAGCACAGTATTAGAGCAGAGAGGATGGACAACCAGGTGGGAAGTTGTGACATTTGTGGAGTGTGGAGGGTACAACTACAAAGGCACCAAGACACATAAAAACTGGGAGCAAGGATTTATCTCTGGTAAACATTTAAGAAATGTGTGGTGTAGCAGTTGTCTTGAAGTATGGAGGTGGAGAGAGAATACAGTGAAAGAAAGAGAAGTAGTCAATGTAAAGTATAGTCAGTGTAGAAGAAAAGATACAGTTGAGGGAATATTAGAGGAGAATAGGAAGAGAGTTTTGTATCTAGGATATGGGACTGGAAAGAAACAGCCATGGTAGGATTGGACAATAGTGGCATGTTCTGTACAGGGAGAAGCACAGCAAAGTGGCATGTGGACAGGAGTTTCAAGAAGCGCAGCAAAAGAAGGTGGTACAGAGAGAGACATGAGAAGGATATTTAAAATGTTGAGAGAAGTATAGTTGAATATAGAGGTAGAGAAAGTAGATATACATGAAGGCATAACAGTGAAAGCACTCTTGGATAGTGGTGCAACAGGAATGTTCATGGATAAAAAGATAGCAGTGAGACATGGGTTTAGACTGCAGAAACTAGAGAGACTAGTGATGGTAAGAAATATAGATAGTACAAACAACAGTGGAGGAGCAATTACACATCAGGTGAAAGTCAATGTGTACTATAAAAACTACATTGAAAGAATAAGGATGGACATATGTGACTTAGGGAGAACAGATGTAATATTGGGCATGCTATGGCTACAAGCCCATAACCCAGAAATCAACTAGGAGATAAAAGAGATAAAAATGACAAGATGTCCACCACTGTGTGGGAGAAACACAAAGTTGAAAGAAGAGAAGAAAGTAAAAAAGAAAAGACAAGTAGTTACTCTAGAAGAAGAAAAAATTGTAAGATGGGCTGTTGACAATAAAAAAGATTGGGGAAGAGAAGAGAAGGTTGAGGCAGATCATAGAAAAATTGAGGAAATGGTTCCAAGGAAATTCCTGAAGTAGAAGAAGGTATTTGGGAAAGTAAACTCAGAAAGAATACCTATGAGAAGAGTCTAGGATCATGCTATAGATCTTAAGGAGATGTTCAAGTCTAAGAAAGAAAGAATTTACCTATTATCAAAAGACAAAAGGGAAGAGGTCCAAAAATTTGTAAATGACCAACTTAGAAAAAGGTACATTAGACTGTCAAAATCCCCTCAGATATTACCAGTGTTCTTTGTGGCAAAGAAAGATAAAAGTAAGAGGATAGTAATAGACTACCATAGTCTAAATGACCAGACAGTAAAGAATAACTATTTGCTGTTATGCTGCAAACAAATTTTGTATGAAAAGTAACAATTGATACATTTTATAACAACAGATTCATAAGAAGAATTTGCTCTGGAACCCATTATATGTATATTCTCAGGCAAGAGTAGGGTTGATGACTAGTCCAGAATGACACTTTGGGTGGACAAAGCTCACTACTAAGACTCAAGAGGCAAAAACAGTAAGCTGACACCAGGTTGAAAGTGTCAGCACAAGGTCATAATGACTTAGGCTCAACCAAGGTAGTTGTTCAGGAAGAACTTGATAGAGTTCCCCATTGGATTGCCCTAGCTACTTATACAAATGTCTGTTGGTCTATGTGCCTGTCTCCCACAATCACATGATCCTTACTAGTAACTATATATATATATCTTACATAATCCATTCCTGAATATTTCCCATCAGATTAATGAATGCATGGGAAATAGTTTCTTCTTTAGGGATCATTTCATAACAGAAAGAATACTTTAGATAGAATGGCAATCTAGAACCACTTGGGGGAAATCATAGTTTGATATAGTTACAGGATCTCTATTTTACATTGGATGGTTGGAAAGGACAGACTTAAAACCAGAGACAGTGCTTACAAATAAGCATTGATCTCATCAGTACTACTCTATTTTCAGATAAGATATACTGACTATCACTTGGAAGAGTACAGTCTTTCAAATAGAAGTTACTAGACATCCAATAGATAGTTGGGATGCTGACTAAGTCTAGGAAGAGATAGAATGGATAAACTAGGAAGGAGGAAGAAGGTTCTGGAAGGAATGCATCTCAAGTACATGTCATCTTTGATGGAAAGACTCTAGGAGAGGGACATGTCATCTTAGAAGTTGGGGGACTTAGCATGAGAGGGAAACTGAATACCAAGACTTGATCTAGAACCAAGTTGTAGACTCAACTTGGGCAGGCTTTAGAAAGAATAGTGAGCTGGGAAAGCTTGGCTAGGTGCACACTTGGATTGCATCACACCTGTAAGGTTCAGTGTTGGGAGTGCAGACAAGGGGGCAACTGAGTATGGAGGGTCCATGGGGATCAACTAACTGTAGTTTCCAGAGGAGCTTTTGTCACAGTGTATAAAGATTGACACCTTAGAGAGGATATGCAATATAGATCTAGAATGACCTCATGCTTGTTTAATACCAAATAACAATAAAACTTACATAAAGCTGCATATAATTTCTGACATTCTTCTTTAATCCCCCACTTCTGTTTCATTCCCTCAAACCTTTAGTATACAATTGGGAGCTGGTACCATGCCTTATTGTCTGTCCCAGTGAGCAATTCCCTTTTGCACCCTTTTACCACTACCATTGATTACAGATTTGATAGATACAATGGGAAGTAAGAAGGTATTCACTAAAATGGACTTATAGTAGGGGTTTAATAATATGAGAATTAAAGAGGGAGATGAGTGGAAGGGAGCATTTACAACACATATGAGATCCTTTGAACAAGCAGTTATATTCTTTGGGATAACAAACTCACTAGCTACATTTCAGGCAATGATGAATAAAATCCTGAGAGATATGATCAATGAAGGGAAAGTGGCTTCATTTGTGGACAATGTATTGGTTGAGACAGAAATAGAAGAACATAATGAGATTATAGAAGAAGTATTGAGGAGACTGGAGGAGAATGACTTAGATGTAAAGCCAGAAAAATATGTATAGAAAGTAAGGAAGATAGGGTTCCTAGGAGTGATAATAGGGCCCAACAGCATAGAGATAGAGAGAGAAAAGGTAGATAGAATATTGAGTTAGCCAGAGCCAAAGAATGTTAAAGACATTAGGAAATTCCTGGGTCTTGCAAACTATTATAGGAGGTTTATTAAGAATTTTGCTTGAGTAGCCAGGCCAATGAATATGTTAATGAGGAAGGATGTGAAATAGCAGTGGAGAGAGGAACAACAATGAGCATTTAACAAGCTCAAGAAAGTCTTTATGACCAGACCAGTATTAGTGGTACCTGACCTTGATAAACAATTCAGGGTAGAAGCAGATGTGTCAAATTACACTACTGGGAGAGTACTATCAATGAAGTGCTCAGATAGACTGTGGAGACCAGTTACTTTCATCTCAAAATCTCCAAGTGACACACAAAGGAATTATAAGATACATGACAAGAAAATATTGGCAATAGTTAGATACTTGGAGGCATGGAGACACTTCCTGGAAGAAACAACAACTAAGTTCAAGATTTAGACAGATCATAAGAATCTTGAATACTTCATGAAGGCACAGAAATTGAATAGGAGACAAGTGAGATAGGTATTATACCTGTTGAGATTTGATTTTACACTAAATTATGTTTCAGGGAGTAAAATGGGAAAGGCAGATAGCTTGAGTAGGAGGCCAGACTGGGAAGTAGGAGTAGAAAGAGACAATGAGGATGAGATATTGGTAAAGTCTGAGTGGCTAGAAGTTAGGAAAACAGAAAAAGTAGAAGTAATTGTAGAAGGGATAGATCTATTAGAGAAAGTAAGGAAGTCAAAAGTAAAAGATAACAAGGTAGTCAAAGTAGTGGAAGAAATGAAACAAGCAGGGGTAAAGATGCTAAGAGATGAAGAGTAGAGGGAAGTAAATGGCATAATGTATAAGGAAGGAAAAGTATATGTGTCTAAAGACAATTTATTAAGAGCAGAGATAATTAGGCTGCATCATAATACACCAGTGGAAAGACATGGAGGACAGTGGAAGACAGTGGAGTTGGTCACTCAAAACTTCTAGTGGCCAGAAATAACTATCACAAACTTCATTTGGACCAGAACTCCAGGAATACTTAACCAATTTCAATGATATAAATGGCCACCAAAAGCCCTTAAGAAGACCTTTTAAATGATACCAAAAATGTCTCAAGGCAATCAGTATTCACCAAGTTATCAGCAGATTAGTTTGTGATCACCAAGTTACCAGACACTAAATTGCTGATATCTCAGGAACTGCTTGATGTAATCATTTGCTTCAACAACCATCATGAAGCTCTCTTCAATATGCTTCTTTCAGCTATAAATAGAACCCAAGGCAATAAGATCCCAAGGAGATACAAGATCCTCAATGTTTGTACATGATACTGATCTTTATCTATAGATTATCATCTGTCCTTGAATAGAACAAAGGACTGCCCTGATACAGTTAGGTTACCTCTATTTCAAGAACAATAGCACTTCTATACATAGAAAAATAGGTAGTGATCATGTGGTAGTCTGTCCTAGTACACAGACCACCACAATTATATATTTATGTCTAGGAATAAACTTCAGACTTAACAACATCTTTTGTTGCTTGTCTAACTTCACTTTTTTGAGCTTTTTGATATTCAAATTAACCAATCACAAATTAGTAAGTGACCATTTGTGATAGGAAGGATAGATATCTGGTGCGATGGAAGGGATATACAGCAGAAGAAGATACTTGGGAACCAAAGGAGAACTTAGGGAATACAAGGGACCTAGTAGAAAGGTTTGAAGAAGAATATAGAGAGGAGTCAAGATGGGCAAGAAAAGAAGATCATAAAGAGTTTCATAGAGGAGAGTTACCAGAGAGGTATATAGCAAAGACATTGTATAGATAGGATGATAAGAGGTTTGATCAGGAATATTAGGGACAATTGGAAAGAAATTGGAGACATTGGAAAGGAATACAGCAAAGAAGGAGAAGAACATTGGAAACTATTCAGGAAGAAGAAGACAAACAAGAAATAGAGGGACCAAGGATAGAAGAGTAGGACAAAGAAGATGAAATGGGCAACCTATAAGACCCATATAATAAATTGTAAAGTTCTCAGGACAAGGACCTTTAAGAGGGGGGGTACAGTCATAAGTTACCTCAACTGTTATGAGATGGTTCCAAGAAAGAAAACTATTTCTCATATATTCCTCAACCTAGTAGATAATATCCAGAAGTATAACACAAGAGGGATATAAATAGCATGGGAAGGCTTATGTAAGATATATGTAGTCATTAGTAAGGGTCATGTGAGTGTGGGAGATGGGTACACAGACCAACAGATATTTGTATAAGTAGTCATACAATCCAACAGGGAACTCTATTAAGTTCTTCCTGAACAACTATCTTGGTTGAGCCTTAAGTCTTCACAACCTTGCGCTAACACTAACTATGACCAAGGATATGTATTTATAGAATAATAGACAAGAGAATTGAACTGGCAGCCTCCTGGCTGGTTGTAGAATACTATTAATATAAATGAAAGCAAATAGCATACTTGTATAAGTAGCTAGTATAATTGATTGAGAATGTAAGGAGATAGCTGTCACCCTAGAACTGGGCTTAGCTAAGTATTCAGTTCACTTATACCTAGCTTATCTTATCTCTGATACCCATCTATCTACTCCCTTACCCTTTTGTCTGCATGTTACTCTGATCATTTTACTTAACTTAGATAGAAAGTGCTATTATTGAACTGTAGCTCACATGACTGTATACAGACTGTTTTCTATAGTATATATAGGAGCTTGTATAGGTAGATTTACCTTTACTCAAGTATCACACTAGCTTCTGGAACCCCCACTTAGCTTATTAGGCAACACCTCTGAGTGTTCCCCTTATAGAGAACCCTATTGAGTTCTCTTTGTAACCCTCAAAGACTTAGCTGCTGAGTTAACTTGACTTGAGTTGCACAATACTTTACATACACCAAAAGGGTGATGTTAGCAAAGCTACTTGCTAATGAGGGTCTAGCTATTTATGTAGTTTTTTGAACAGGTATTTTGTTATACCTCCATATCACTATTTAGTAGTCACTTTTTGTGCTACACAAGACTGAGTTCAACAAAATTTTCTGCCCTGGACCTATTGCTTTGAGAGGCAGCAATCTCTTGGAGGGGGGCTGAGTGTAAGAGGACTATACTAAAGTCTACTCCTGACACACTAGTAGTAGTCTACCACAGTGACCCTATACTAATTAAATAATAATTGCTCAATATTCTATTAGTTGCTCTTTCCTTGTATTCCTGACCCTGACTGCTAAGATGTTTTATAACTAGGGGACTTGTATATATAGTGTAGATTACCCCTTGTCAGTGGCTGACTCAAGAACCTTAAACTAGGGTTTAACTCGAGGTAGTACTTCAGGGTTAGAAGAGAACTCAATAGAGTTCTCAATCAATTACAGTCTATCATATATACAAGTACAGTGTTTGTTCTCATTCAAACTACAAGTTATCCATCAGCTACTGGTTTAACTCCAGTTCATGTTCATTTTATTTATAGTCTTTTTGTCATCATCAAGGTAACTCATAACATCCCTCCAGGAGCCTTATCCTATTCTCTGAGGAATCTCCTGGAGGTGAGTTGTAACTTATATTTTGGACTGTAATGTAACTGAGGATTCTCCTGGAGTCTCCACTCTAGTTGTCTATACACAGGACCCATACAATGAACTATAAGGAAGTCCTCAGAATAAGGACCTTTAAGAGAGGGATACTGTTATAAGCTGTCTTGACTATAACAAAGGACTTGTATAAATAGAATAACAGACTAGAGATTCAAACTGGTGACCTACTCAATGGCTGTATAATAGCATCAATATAAATGAGAGAAAATAGTATACTTGTCTAAGTAGCTAGTACAATTGATAGAAAACTCTATCAAGTTCTCTTACAACCCTAACAGTCCCAAATAATAGACTATATACCAAACTACTATTATGACTACTTTATCTACTGTCTAGACCTAAAATGTATGTGTTTCTATTATATTTAGGTCAACATTCCTCCAATACACAGGAGATGGTGCCTAAGACAGAATATTGAGGCTACTGATCACTATCCAGCACTACTAATCCAACCTCAATCACTTCCACCAACTACTACCAATCCCTGCCTATATCCACCACTGTCTGCAACCAATCTTTTGCTACACCTGCTGTAGACCTGGCAATAACTGCACTGCAGCAGATAGAGCCAGTAACTGGATTACCAAGCATCCAAAGAGGAAGGTATAAGAACCCTGATGGAATAGGAGACACCTCATCCATTGACCTGCTAGTTGACATCTGAGACAAATAGACTTACTATCTTGCTAGTTTCTCCCTTATTACCCACAATGTTGTAGAATCTAATATTGATCCTCTATGTTCTTTGTTCTGTGTTCCAGTGAGTCTGGTATTCTGTTCCAACAAGTTGCAACAGCAACTATACTCACCTAAAGTCTGGACAAAGTGACTGGTCTTTAGGTGTACATTTGAGTCTCCTAAACACTAGGTAAAGTGTGTACATGTTTAGGGTAAGACAGAGATCTTTGGAGCTCCTTGTATATGCAGTGCTGGACAGTAGAAATGATGACAAAGTTGAAATATGAAAACTAAGAAATGTAGACAAAGTATGGTAAGTGAAGACAGATGACTAAAATGAATTTTGAATGACGGAATTACTTTGATGTCTCTTCACAGCTCAGATATTTGTATGAAAGAGTGGTATTCTCTAACTGGAAGAATTATCCTAGACTCGTTCCAAGATTCCCTCATTTAATCATCTCTCGACAACTAGTCAATATATATACCGCTCTGCTTAGCGTCTTCTAAAGATGAGCGGCAAACGTTTGGGCCTGTGGACACAACTCAGTACTCAGCCAATTGTACAGGATCTACGCACGAGACAGTGAGACGTAGCTGAGTCTTTAAGATTCGAGACTTGCGTTCTTCAAACGTCTCGTACTTGAATTGAGGTTCATCCTGAATTTCAATCTTATAATGAGTAATCAAGGATGTTATGGCCGCCACAGCCTCAGTTTCGTTGAATCTGGCCAGATAAGATGTTTAATTGATATCAAAAATCAAATTTAGAATCATACTTTCTTCCAATGCAAGCTCTTGGCCCTGAGGAGCAGGTTTCCAAATTGATCTTATCATAACACGAGAGGCCTGTACTTACCGACAGAAAATGCCAGAAGCGCATCTTTATTATAACTACCTAAAAATCGCTCCGGGATGAACTCGTCGGGCTTTTCCCAATATCTCGCTGGAACCAAGAATCAGGACTGTTCTCATCGATTCTTCATCTATCCAAGTCACTCACGGTTTCTATGTACGCCTGGAAGATGTATTGCAACACGTGCTCCCTTTGGAATGGGTATTCGCTTTGTTTCATTATTGAATGAGTTTCCGACAGTGATAGAAGTAGTTTCCGGTGCCGTCTTGAACACGAATAAGACCTGTGAATATCATGAGACCAGAGACCAGATCTAACAGAATAACAGGGCCTTACTGAAGCGAAAAGCCTCAGTGTTTCATGATAGACACTGATTTTAATTATTAGACAGGTCTCAGATAATTTTTTTCACGTACGCCATGACATATGTTAGCTTTGGCATGTCCTCATATGACTCAAAGAAGTTTTGAGCTGAGTGGCTCGTGATTGGTCTAAGTAACCACACTCACAGGTCTACGCCCATCGGGAATGACTTGCTTGATGTTATTGAACAATTTCTCTTGGATATCTTGGTAAAGAGCCAGAAAAGCGAAAGTGAATGAGAGGGTGTGTGCAGTTGTCTGTAATGGCTTGATCAGATAAGCTTCTTAGAAATCCTAAATGGCAAACCTCATGCCCAGCCACCAGAAAAATAAAAAGATTTCCTAAAAATGTCCTCAGCTGGGATGATCCCAAGTTGACGGTTACGAACCCATGAGTTCTTCATCGGTAAGGGCAGTCAAATCAGTTTCTCCTTTGTTGGCCTGAATCAAACTGCTGAATAGATCGTGCTTATCTTGAGTATCAGCAGATTGACGATCCTTGATCATTTCTCGCATATAATCCTAGAGCGTACGGATGGAAGGCATTCAGTAAGTCTGAGAACAACACCATAGGCTACATACTCACACGAAGCTCATTTTCAGCCTGTCTAATCTGCTTCAATCTTGGATGAGGTATCAATTTCACCCACCAAGGAAGAGCAATGTTCATAATAAGGTTCCCTGCAATCCTATGTAAAGCATCCCGAAAAGTCAATTTATGACATCCTGGCTTGAGACTTTCGTCGTTATCCCAGTTAACCTTCTGGCCGAAACCTAAAAATTCCCTCTGCTAAATCCATAGACAAGAATAAGGAAAACTTGCCTGCTGCCCCTATGACAAGCAATGCGAGCTGAATGTCCATGCCAGTCATAAGACAAGTGGCTGATGACTAAATAGTTCCTCACCGGCAAGGCTATGTCTACACCATGACCGATAATGGCATCTTGATTGCCCCACACATTCTCCATCAAATCATCCACAATACGCGACGTTTCTTTCCATACTAGTCGATTGTTTTTCTACAGACAATCATCAGGCATTGCGTCAATTGTGAAACATGATGAGGCAGACCTCGGAAAACGCTGGACTTGATATTCTTCTATATTTTTTCCACAGAGCCCCTTCGGCGGACACGATATTTCTACCAAAAATGTTGAGGGGTTCGTACATTTCCAGAGTTTTTGTAAAGTGCTTTGCCGTGGCTAAATCCTGCAATTATCAATCACCTGGAATTACCAGCGACAGAAAGCTGACTCGACCAACCTTGATAGCCTCGACATCAGCCACATGAATGGTGTACATCAAATTTGGCCAGAAATTTATCTAGAGGGAAAACATGTTGGATAGTGCTAGTAGGAAGACAAGGTTGGAAACACACTTCCAGATAGGCATCCCATCCGATGTTCTCAAAGGCTAGTAGATGAGAAGGGATTCATAGTCAAATAAGACGTGCTAGTAGATCGCTCCACCTACTCTTATGACCCTTTTCATATAAATAATGTAGGCCAAGCTTAATTCCCGGGATATCGGGAAGAACAAAAAAAAAGATGCTTGGAAAGCCGACCAGTGCCAAGTGACCCTGAAGGTAGCTATGATGATTTTCAGGATTCGACTAGACACCTGGGAGCAGATAAAATCCTGACTCTACTGAGCGGAATATCCTCAGAGCACCAATGATCCTATGAAGAGCAAAAGCCAGGCCAATAGGGACAAGAAGGAGCAAAGGAGAAACCATGGTTAAGGTCAAGTTTAAAAATTTGCATGTTCATTATTTATTGCGCGATTGCCTGAGTGTAGGGCCACACGCAAAGGGACGGGACTTTGTTGCACATCTACTAGAATATTGCACTGGAAGTACATCATGATTGATTGAGAATGTCAACAGATTGATGCCTGTGGCCCTCATCTCATCTGCCGGCGGACAGAAGTTGAAGCACAAAAGCATAGTGGCACATGCAAGGAGCTGTGTTTCTCACAATGATGATCACTTTATCTCATCCTGGATCTATCTCCATCAGGAGCTGGCTCATATCACACGGTAGACAATCAGCTGTCCACTCGTTGTGTAATGCTGTCAATTGTCACACCTATCTTTTTCCCAGTTGCTCCCATCAAGCCTATGAAATCTCCTCACACTGTGGCTGGCTACACAGCAGGATGTCTCTATGTACTATGTGATTACCTGTCATTCATTATACAGCCTTGCCTTCAAATTTCTGGCTTACTCCCTATGTCAATGACTGCTGAAATTTAATTTCAAAGTTCCAGTGAGCAAGTGGTGGGTGAGACCAGGGATCCAACAATAGTTTGGCCATCCTGATCAATCTGAAACTTGCTGCATGAAGGGCAGTTGTAAATAACCTGGCAAGGGGGCATTGTGACAAGATTATCTGCCGATTATCTGCCGCCGGGCGCGCGCAAGTCGTGACCTACATGCTGACTCATTACACGGAAGTGCGTGACATTTGTGACATCCAGATTCAAGATCAGTTGACCGGTTGACAGAATCATGCGGCCGGCGAGTGGACGGCTGATTGTCCGCCGTGTCAGAAGAATTGCTGATTCCATCATGGGAATGCTTCTGCAATGTTCCGAAGCCTGGCTTCCAATATAGGACTCCAGAAAGGCTTAGAGGGGGTGATATTGGATCCAGTCTGGATGAAAACTTGACTTCTCTTGCACTGGGTCCTTTCATATTCCTCA
>Ga0153920_1000196_pt1 | contig 23660 bp, 28 predicted proteins | sample TSNJ004MetaG_FD_104713 | JGI IMG/M metagenome (GOLD analysis project Ga0153920, IMG submission 104713) | Attine ant fungus gardens microbial communities from New Jersey, USA - TSNJ004 MetaG | ecosystem: Host-associated > Fungi > Mycelium > Unclassified | place: USA: New Jersey, Brendon T. Byrne...
CGATGAGTTTGTTGAATGCTTCAGTTTCTTTGTCAATTCCATCTTTTATTAAACTGATTATTGCATCTTTGCTTTCTTTGGTAGCAATGGCGGCTTCACGTTGCAGTTTTTGATATTTCAGTAGTTCTTCGTCATATTCCTTCTGGGTGCTTGTTCCATTCTTGAGTTCTTTCGCAAGAGTGTTGATGGCTTCTTTATACTGTGCCGCCATCTTTTTGTTGTTTACAAGCTGTTGACTTAGCAAGCCTAATTTTGTCTTCCCGATGGATGAAATGTTGGTTTCATCAAACAGTCCACTATTGCCCAAAAGAGTCATCATATCATCCAGCGCATCATTGGCATTATCAAGACCGTCCAAGCCAGATAAGAACGGTTCCCACCGAACTTCGCGGATCGAATTCTTATATTGTTCTAATGCTATTTGTGATTGGTAGATTTCCTCTTTGATATCAGTAAGAACTGTTTTCCACTCAATGAAGTCATCTATATCAAGAGCGCCAGCCGCTACGAGAGAGTTATACTCAGCGTTTAGCGCCGCAAACTGCGCATTCAGATATCTTAGAGTATTGGCTTCCTCCCCAATGAGAACTGTATAATCTTTTTCAACAACACGTTTTCCTGATTCTTGGAGAAGCTTAATATAGGATTCCTGCACTGAAATCAAGCTTTTGCTGAGACCAATTAGCTGTTCAAAATCATCCACAATGTTGCTTAGTTTTTGATTATTTAGATCTCTGATCTGAACTTTTAATTCAGCAATAGTTTCTTTCACGCCTTGTGCTTTGTCGTACCACTGCTTGTATTCAGAAATTTTTTCTTTTAGATTATCATCAGTAATGGTACTAATATCAATCGCACCGTTTTGGATCTTTTGGACGTAATCAGAGGACAGTCCGAGAGAGTTGGCTTGTTGCATATATCGGTCATACATTTGCTGTTCAAGCTGAACAAAATTATGTATGTCAGCGACCATTTGATTGATAACAGGGTTTTGATCAGTGTATCTCTGGTAGACATCATTCGCAAGTCTTTGAAGTGCATTCGCCCCGTATTGAAAAGCGTCAATAAAACGTTCAATCCAGTCTTCCAAACTCTTAGACACGTCTGAATCGTCGGATGAATTAGTTTTACTACTGGACTTGCTCTTGGAACTATTTGTCCCGCCTGTTACATTTATCCCAGACCCCCCGGTAACATAAGCAGAACCTTCAGCATAAGATCTTCCGCGTCCAGTAACGTAACCCTTCGACAAGAGTTCACGAGTCTGAAGGTGATTGAATACTATATCACCTTTCTTGAGACCAACCATTTCTGCACCATTGTCTCCAACAGTAAAGAATCTACCGTCTCTGACTACCAGTTCTTGCCCAAGTTCGCCCGTTAATGCGGTTTCGTTACGGCCAATTCCCCAATTGCCAGATGAGTAAGCCCTTCCTAAATATCCATCCCCAAAACTTGCGGATTTAATCTTTGGAATAGTTCCTCTAGCATGTGCCGTCCCATTGACACTCGCAGGATCAGAAGTTGTTGTCGTTACCTTAAAATTAGCCCCTAGTGAAATCTTTCTACGAAGAGCGTCTATATAATTATTGATCGCCTGTAGCCTAGACGTTGCCGTAGTCGTAGTGACGTTTAAATCCTTTGTTGATTCAATCTTTGACTTGATTTCATCAACCGTTTGCCCTAGGCCAGAAAGTACAGATTCTTGTTGGTCATATTTAATTTGATTAATCGTTTCAAGCTTCTGGGTAAATTCATCGACTTTTACTTGGGCTTCTTCAGTAGTAATATTTATTGCAGCAGCATATTGAGGATCTTCGGATGCTCTCTTGAACTTAGCCAGTTCAGATGTTAAGGTTTCCTCCGCAATGGTAATATTCATTTCGGTTGGCTCTGTAAGCTGGCTTTCTAAATGTTCTATTTGTGCATATAATTCATCTGCTTCTGCTTGTAGCTTTATTTTTACTTCTTCATCTTCTGATTGGTTTATCTGAACGAGTAAGGCTTCATAATCTTGATATAATTTCTCTAGATTCGCCTTATCCTGTTCATAGTTAATAATGCCATCAGCGGCAGTAAGGGCTACTTCCTTCTTTTTTTGTTTAATTTCTTCAAGTCGGTCAATGACTTCTTTGGTCTTGGCGCTATTACTTTCATCGTCAAAACCCCAATCACCGCTTTTAATCATTTCGGCCTTGGTTTTTAGTAGCTGAACTTCCAAGGATTCAAGTGCATTATAAGAATCTTCAGAGCCCTTAAACAGTTCATCAAACCAATCAAAATTCTGCCCATATCCATAGGTTTCCAATTCACCGAATATAGCAATCGCAGCTTCTTTGGTTATATTTAGCTGTTCACAGAAATCATCCAGCACCTTCCCATCAGCCACCAAGAAGTTGCTAAGAGAACCAGTAAACAATCCTTTGGAAAGTGCATCGTTTATAAAATTAACAACCCCATCATTGTCATCAGTGAAATATTTTTTGATTGTTTTGTCATAGTACTTTTTAATCCCAGAAATGCCCTTATCAATCTCGGCTTCGGGAACGAGTAAGTCAACGGACTTTTCAAACTCTACCGTTCCTACCTTTCCTGTTTTAAAACCTTCTTTTAAAGACTCTCTGGCATCATTGGATGTATCATAATTATCCCCATAATCAGCCGCATTCTTTGATTCTTTGTACTTATCAAATGCGTTTGAAGCGGTCAATAGCTGCTGCTCTAGAAGCCTGTATTGATTGATTTCTGCTTCAAGGCTACTTAACTGAGCTAATGTGGTTTTGATTGAACGGTCTTTGCTGGCGTCATATTTCGAATAGTCGCGAGTGAGAGCGTACAACTCCTTAGACAAATTATGATAATCAAGATACTTATTATTTTTAGCTTCTTTAATCTGCGTTTTAAGGGTTTTCTCACGCTCTTTTGTAAGGTCTTTGAGCGCTTTGCGATTTAGAGTATATCTGTCCCCCTCATACGTCAGGCAGGACTCATATTCTTTCGAATACTCAATAAGCTTCTGATAGTCTTCAGCGGCAATAGATGTGCCCTCACCAAGGATCTTGTTGACAAGTTCTTGCTCTTCACCAACCGCTGCTATTTGTTCGGCGGCATCAGAAACGGATATGAATATTTTCTGATTTTGGCGCTTCTCAATTTCTGCGTCGAGTTCTTCCATAGACCATGTAGATATGTCACCGTCTTTGGAAATGCCATATAGAATTTCTATCTGCATGTCAGATTTGGAGTCAAGCCATTTATTTTTAGCGAGAGAAGAGTTTTCAAGATCAAGAGTGGCAGTGAGCTGGTTTCTTAACTCATTGAAGTCAATTTCGTCTGGCGCAAGGAGGGATTTGAGATATTTGCTTAGTTCTTCCTTGTTTATTCCTGCTTCATCAAGAACAGTAGCGATGTCCTTATTTATTGTGAAGAAGTCTCCTAATATATCATCAAGACTGATTCCTGCCCCATACGCATATTGCATATTTGAAAGGGCATCGCTCCATTTTTTTTGATCAAAAATCTTGTCAATGATGTCTGTTTTGTTGCTGGCTTCATCTACTGCGTTGTTGGTAGCACCTAAGATCTGATCCATGAGAGAGTTGTACTGCTCGACAATCTGAGTGGCTTCATCACTCATAGAGATATCGTTTAGATAAGCTTCCAATGGAACACTTAGTTCTTCTCCGAGATCCCCCATGACAGATGCTACTTCGGTGTTCCATTCATTAACTTTAGATAAATATGTGTTGATTTGTTTATCTAAGTCATTGTAATCATCCTGAAAAGTCGCAGATGTTTGATCTAGCGTTTTCTGCTGCTTTTGCAGATCGTCAATAATTTGCTCATAGGTCTTTATTGCATTTAGATTCGACTGGACGTATTCAAGGCGGTTTAATCCATATCTACCAGACCCAGATATAGCCATGTTGTAGTTGTCACCACTCGTGCCATCTGCTCCATAAAACTTTCCTTCATAAACAACAGCTTTTTCAGTGGTTTTACCAACCGCATTCAATGCATCATTGATAGCCTGTCCTTGGCTAAAACCAGACAGCTTCTCCTTTAGCGAAATCTGCTTTTCAAGGTATTCGTTCTGTGACTTTAATTTTTCGAGTTCAGCTTCTTCAACGAGGGAGAGATTTTCTTTAGCATTTAGTTCATCAATTCTGTCACGAGTAGTCTCCAACTCATCGTTCATTTGCTGAATTTCTGTTTTAATATTCTCATAGGCAGCGGCAGATTCAGCGGCTTTTTCCTGTGCTTCAGACAGTGATTCAGTTAATAGATCTACTACAGCAATGGTAATACCGATAGCTGCTGCAAAAGCTAAGATTGGATGCGCAACAATGACTGCTCTTAATGATCCGAGGGCTCTTGTTAGTATTCCTTGTGCGGCGGCATTAGCCGTTGTTGCAGTTGCCATAGTTGTATTTGCCATCGCAGCCTGAACTTCGGAGTTGCCTAATTGTTGCACCGATAGAATTTCCCACTGTAATTCCCTAGAGACACCAGCTGATGTCATGATGCTCACCTGTTGCGCGGCATTGAATCCATTTAATGCAGCAGTAATAGCATCGACATTTGTCCCTAAATTTGAAACAACAGTAATAGCACTTGACAAATCTCCGACAGATTTTAACGACAAGTAGAATTTAACAATTGGCATATAGTTAAATGTGTGCTATAATATTTATCAAATATTGGGGGAGGCGTTGCTATGAGAGGATCAATACTATGTGTGAATTGTAATAATCGAGTGAAGCACGATGCGCTATTATGTCACAATTGTGGCACAGATAACACAGATAGGTGGAATACAATCATTGGAAGCGGGTATATTTGTTCAAGATGTGGGTATAACCAATGTACGATTGTTGAAAATCAACATGGCGTTACTCGTATCTGTTCTGGTAAAGGTGGGAATTGTGCCAATGCGGAGGAAGCGACTTTTACTAAGGATGGAATCATCTGGGAAGATGTTAAAACAAAGTATGCCGAAGAAATCAAAAACGCATCCCCAGCATTCACCCAACCAATCGACCTAACCCCAAAATGCCCTACCTGTGGAAGCAATGTCGTTCAAAAGATTGGCGCAATGGAACGCGGAGCTTCAATAGCAGGATTGGGGATTTTTAGTAGGAAGATTAATAAGAGTTTTAAGTGCAAGAGTTGTGGTCATACGTGGTAATTGACGGAAGATGCAACTTGCATCCTCCGTAAAGTTATTCTGATTTTTTTACCTGTTCCAATTAAAAAGAGACCATTTTCGGTCTCTTTTAACTATTTTTTCAGGATATGAATATTGATGAATTTTTTAAGAAGATCAAAAAAACTTCTGTTCAATGCATTTTCAACTGCGATATTTGACGAAAAATATTCTTTCATGATTAAATTCACTTCGTCATCCATTGCTTTTGCTCTTGCTTTTAATTCTTCAGGAGAATAATCTATTGGAGGAATGAATCTTATCGGGGTGTTATGTTCTAATTCCATATTTGCTCCCTTCTTTTTTCGAAATGACAATATATCCCTTTTCTATTTTATACATGAGGAGACATAAAAATGAATTCCGCATTAACCGCATAGAAACCAAAATTTTCAAACCCAGCTATGCTCCTCCTTAGTCAAAAGTGGAGAAGATTTCTCTCCCCCACTCACTTTAATGCTCCACCTTTGGGATATAGGTAGCGGGACACCTTCTTTAATATTGCAAATTAAAAATATTATGCGGTTCTGACAACTATGTATCTGCCAGCAGGATACCTTTCTTTTAAGATATCATATTCTTCTGGTTTATACCAGCCCTCATCAAAAATCTGCGTATAAATACCACTGATATCCAAAATAATTAATCTGATCATGCGGACACCTCCATCGTAGAAATCTGGGATAGAAGAGCAGCAGAGTTAAATTCATCAGATGCATTTCGCTTTTTAATCAGCCTGTAAATATAATCAAGACCCTTTGGGCTCACCATAGTGACGCTTCCAATTTTCCCGTTTCTCAGGGACATTGTGATGACTCGAAACATCCCATTCTTTGTGAATTTGCCATATGGAACATTGAACACACTTTGTTTAGTCAGAACCTTATTTTTTCTGAGAAAATCCATTAGCTTTGTGCGTCCCGTCTCAACGATATTAGCCACGTCGATAAATTGTAAATAACCGTCTGCCTTCATCAGATCAATATATGCTTGGGCTTGTGGTTCCAGCATTGCGATTTGCTCTTTGTATTCTTTGTTTTTATCCTGCAAATCCTTAATCATTAGAAGCTTAGTATCGTCACTGAAAGAGGAGAAGTATTTTTCCACCACTTCTGATTCACGCCCTTGTTCAAACGCCGCCCCGGTGAGACGGATCTGTTTAAGGTAGGCTTTGATCTTATGCTTTAGCTCTTTTGCATCTGATTTTCGAGAATGCATTAAAACCTCATACAACCCGTCTTCACTCAACATCCATTTTTCCTGAATGCCTCCATGGGTGTAAACATTGTTTACTCCCTTTTCTAATTGGTCAATTGGCTTAATCATGGAACGTGAACTACTATGTCCAATCCATTCTGCCACATCAGACGCCAAAAACCAAGGATTTTTGATACTCCCATAGAGTGAGATCTTTTTGCCCAGAATCTCAGTTTCTTGCACTACTTCCATTACCTTTTCATTACTCATCTTGTTTCCTCCTAAAATTGTTGATAAAATTTTAGAAGTATAGTAGAATTAGAGTTGAGAGAAATCTCGTTCGTAAGACAGCCCTAACGCCGCCAAAGTGAAGGGGCTGTCTTTTACTGCTTCCTTTTCAAATTAGATTTAATGACCTTGATCGCGTCATGATTAAATAGATAACTTCCCTTTGACGTTTCCCTAAAATCCGATAGTGGAAGATTAAGCGATTTTGCTAAACGCACTAAATATGCCGGGGTTAAATCTAATTGTCTGGATACTTCAGCAGTAATGAAAACCTCTCTTACGTCTGACATCCACGTACACCTCCTTGTTATAATACCATTATATTACGTTAGAGGTTAGATGTCAATACCCTAACTTTAATTTATCCCCATCTATTGTCATCAAGAGGATCATTATAGATCCCCATTTTTTGGAAAATCACGCCACTTGCAATATCAATATTTTCCACCGCAACCATCCTTCCTTTTTGGGGGTAAATATTTATTGCCAAATTACTCCATTCCGTCTATAATTGTCGTATCGACATGGCGGTGTCGAAATACGAAAGAAGGGAGAAAATTATGGATACATTGAAAAAAAGTATTATTGAGGCGTGTGGTGTATTTGCCTCTGTTGAAGGAATGGAGCCAAGTAAATTAATCCTACTCACGGCGGCGGGGCGCATCCACGGGACCATCTCTAAAGATGACACTGAATCCTATGTTGCTAAGGCGATTGACAAGTTTGCCCGGAACTACTTTGATGAAAGGGAAATCCCCGACGGTACTCTACCCGACGGAAACGACGGCTACCTGAACCTTGAAAATGTTACGTTATACAAAGATAGTGCTACCATTAACTTTCCGAGCCTCACGGTATTTTTTGATCAAATCATCGCAGTTACAATTGGGAATATCCACTGATATGCTTTCATTTCTCAGTACCGTTTGAGTCTCTTTGAAAAACTGACCAGTAGATGCCCACAGATCAATCAGGACATTCGCCATTTCTGGTATTTTACTGTTGTCGGAGATGGCGAACTCCCCTGCCTCGCTCTCTATTACCCTCAGTAAGGCCGTTTCTAATCTTTTTTGTTCTTCGTTCATTTTTTGCCTCCTTCTATGGAAATCATCCGTTTATAAAATCTTTGACATACTTGTCTGCTGCTCACACACCATACATTCTAATTCCCAAATCCTCAAAGCAAGACTTTCTAGGGTTTCCTTTTCCTCTTCCAGATCCCCTTTTAAGCTATAACTTCCATCTTCCTTCCTCACTGGTTTAAAAACAATTTCGTTTCCTTCCTCGTCATGGAATACTACATTGTTAAATACTACTTTAAATTCAGCCATTATCTCTCTTTCTCCTTTTCATGATTTTTCATGATTTTGGTAATACTACTATTGACTTTTTGTTCCCATAGTGCTAAAATATAGGAAATAAAAAAATACAATCACTCAAAAAAACAACCATCCTAAACTTTACTGTTTGAGGTGGTTGTTCCCGTTATGTTATGTTCTGTTATTTTTAAGTTCCTTTATATCGTTACACATATAGCTCTCGTTATAGTACCTGACTTTTATCCAGTCTGCGTTTGATAAATCCAGAACGATAACTTCATTTTCTGACATTGACATATCTTCGTCTCCCGCAATATAGCTTGCCAAAGATACGATGGGAGAATTGGTGAGTCCTTCCATAAAGTGTACATATCCTTCATGTTTTACACCGTTAATACTAGTTATGATATACATCGGATGCTTATTGTCGCATAAGTCATCCCAGATATAATGACTTACGGTGGCTCGAATCTTTAACATATCACAAATTTTATTGATGTATGTGCTGGTGAATATTTTTCCTGATATTAATCCGAGAATGAGTGAAAATACAATAAAAACAATATACTTAGTTTCATTTACTAACTCAGTCATTGGTGGGATCAAACCCAATATGTTACATATGACAAAACCAACAACAAATGAGCTAATAAAAAGATGCTCTACCTCTCTGTTCATTTCACGAATGGACACAAAATGGAATAGTTGCAAAAATAAATATCCGCAGACGAGGTATATGATAATATTCTGTAGATTGATCAAAAGTTCGTTAATAATGAATCCCTCCCATTATTTTATTGTTTCGTCATGACTACCCTTATTGCCATCTTGTAGAAGTCTTGGTGGTTTTCTTATGTAGTCACTTTTAGAGTTTTCAGCTAAGCGCTGTTTCTTCCTTAGTTCATATATATTTTTCGTCTTTTTCGATTGTGGCATAGAATTACTCCTTCACAATTTAGTATTTGGGAAGATTATATAATATTGCAAAGGTAATTACAAGTTATTTTCTTAGAACATACATTAAAAGCATATCACTCTAAGGCGGTGATATACTCTGAGGAATGGTGCTCGTTGAACTTTCCCCACGATTCATACTTTTACCCCGGCATAGCTTGCGCTACTTTTACTACCGGATTATATAGTATTACTAAACGCTGTAGGGTTGGCTGCTGATCGTACCGTTGTTAGTGGCTCTTTAAGGGACGCGATAGAATCACGCTTTTATTTCACCCTTTGCCATCCAATCAATTTTTTCTGCTTTCGCCGCATTCACGCCCGATATTTAAATCCACGTTGTAGCTTGATTGGCATTCTGGTATCCCAGCAATTAATCCTCTTTATTTTTTATAGAGCCGCAATGCCACAAAGTTGTTTATGCTGCCGTTATAGCATATTCTTCTATATGGTAGGCTCGCTTACTGTCGGAAATAAGCAAGACCTGTTTTGGTCTACCTAAGCTCTTGACTAGCATCGCAATACCGGCACCTGCGCCAATGGTTCCGAATACTCCTAATGCTTCTATAATTTTTGATAAGACATCTAAAAATGCAGAACCGGCATCGATAGCTCCTTTGAGAAAATCAGAGTTAAAAATACCAGTTGAGAGTGTTTCAAAATTTGCTTTTAACTGAGCAAGTTTACCGTCCATGCTTTCAAGGAACTTTTCGTTTTCCTTCATTGCACTTCCGGCAGAATTGATTGATGTGTCGACTGCATCTCTTGCAATGTCGTAGTTGCTCATGAGGGCAGATACAACGTTGCCCTGACGTTTTCCTGCAACTATTTCTGTAAGTGATCAGTGTATTAAATTGGATCATAACTCCAATTATTTGTTGGTTTTTTTTTTGGTTTTATATCACCTTTTCAATAATTCCCTCCTCACATAATTTATCAAAAAGATAACATTCTATATTTTTAAATTCCCAAAATGGAATTCGAATTAATTTAATATCATTTTTCAAACAATATTCATTTTTGATTATGTCATTAGCTTTTGTTTTCTCTAGATTTTCTTGTCCAAAAACTGGTTTGAAATGTTGTCTGCCATCAAATTCTATACAAGTTTTAAAGTCAGGTAAGTAAAAGTCAAACCTAAGATGTTTTTTATTAATACAGTCATCAAATTTATGTTGTGTTTCAAAATTATATCCCCATTCAACTAATAGCTGAGAGATTATTTGTTCCCCTTTATATACATGGCAACAATTGGGGCATGTTGTAGCATTATTAATCATACTAACAGAACTTGATTCCCAAATATGTTTGCATTTTTTACACTGAAATTTAACTTTATTTTCCATACCAGTATACTTTTCAACGACTTTTACATCTGGATTAACCTTAAAAACACGTTGCTCATATTCATCCTGTGAAATAAGATTTTGTTTAGACAATTTTTCTAATCCACAATGATAACACACATGTCCATTTAATATAGATTGAACAGTTGTATGTGATGTATAATCATGCTTTTTACACCTATATTTAATTCTACTTGTATAATTTATGTATGGTTCCAGTAATTCAACATCAGGTGCTTTTTCTGATAAAATTTTTTTTACATACCATTCTGGTAATTCCATATTATGACAATATTTACATCCTTTTATGTCTCTTTTCATATTTCCTTTTCGCATTTTTTGAATGCCTAATTCCATATGTTTTTCACAAATAAATTCAATAAATAGCACATTGTTTTCACGATACATGTTAACAAATTCAAATCCATGTTTTTGACATAAATCTTTTGCTTCGTTAATATTGATTCCAGTTCGACGGGCTTCTTCTACTTTTTCTCTTCCACAATAGTAGCATCCTCTACCAGTCTTTAGATGATGATATCCAATTTTCATTTCGCCTTTGTCAGAATGTTTTGGACAAATATATCTTAACTTTGAAGCAACATTTACAAATTCACTTTCGCTAGATAGGAGCGTGTAACCTCTATCCGCAAACTCTTTTTTTACCTCATCAAAACTATATTTACACGCCATAATTTAAATATGTAATATAAAACCAACCAACAAATCTCTATGTTTTCCATAGATGTTTAGACTATTTCTTCATCTCCACCATAACGTGCTGAGAGCGAGCCTTTTCAATTTAAGGGGTTTTCACCCACGCCTTTATTTGCGCCTTACTCCTGTTGCGATTACGTCGCCAAGGGATAGTCGTTTGACCCATTCCTATTCGGAACTTTGCACCCAAACTGCCATTATAACGACACTTAGACTTTTGATCATATGTCATCTCTATCGTTGTTTTACTTTCGTTACCTTCATACCAGCATATTTCATCCGTATTGTGGTGATAGAGCTTTAGGTTTTACTGGGTTTAGACTCGTACTACTATGCACATTTCTGTACATATAGGCATCTATTGTTTGCCCGTTGTATATCTGTTAGATCTTTCCATTTTACCGATAATTCGTCTAAGATATCGTATGTCGATTTGAACGTGTCCGCATCAATAAGGATGTCAACGCCGGAAAGCGCTAAAATCTCTTCCCGTAACTTAGATACTGATGTAACCATTCCCTCTGTATCAAGTCCTGCTTCCTCGAGTTCCGTTGCCGCGCCGCGAATACGCATGGAAATTGTTTTTAAGGCAGTTCCCACAGATTCAGGGTCTTGAACAACTGTATTGGCAGCAGTAATCATACCAATTGCTTGATTGATGTCATTTCCAGCAGCTGCAAGAGATGATGCAGATCTTTGTAAACTATCTCCAATTCCCGCCGATGAAATTGCAAAATTGTTACCTACCTCGTTAAATTTGTCAACAATAACTATTGCATCTTCGGCCTCAAATTTAAATGCCTTCATAGTACTGATTATACTCTTAGTACCATCTTCGACCGAAATGTCTCCAACATTTTTATAAATGTTAGCAACGCTAGCCAAAGATGACGCTTCTTGAAGACTGTACCCTAACCTTGCAAAATCGGCGGTGGAAGCGATCATATCTCTAATAGTACTTCCGTATTCTTTTGCATTAGCCGACGCTTCTTTGAAGAACTGAGCATATTGAGTGCTAGTGTTATCCGTTACCTTATATAAATCCGTTAATGCCGTATCAATGGCATGAACATCAGATACCATTTGCTTAATGCCACGAATACCACGCATGACGATAGTAGCAACACTAAACCAGCTTGAAAATTTTGAGAACATGTTCTTCATTTCGTCAGCAAAACTTCTACCAACTGCGCCGGTTGCTCTCGCTTGGTTCTGAATCGTAGCAAACTGCTGTCTTAGGTTGTTGAATTCTACTCTATCAGCGGTTTCTAATTGAGTGATGATATTTCTGATCTGATCACCGAATTGACGATTAGCAGCAGAGTTTTGACTTAACCACGCTTGCATACCAGAGGAGACTTTCATTCTCTCTATTTGTCCTACCATAGCTGATTGTTCTCTTACAGCTGCGGTCAAAGTGTTTCTAACATTATTTAAAGATGTATTATAAGAATTCCATGCAGCCGCAGCTTGTTCCGGGTTTCCTTTAAGTGTTTCATCCCAGTTAAAGCCTCGAAATCCGTCAAGCGTTCTTAGTGTATTTTGGAAGCTCTGATCCAAATATTGGGACGATTCGCCAACTCTTTTTAATTGAGCGTCTATTCCGGCAAAGCTGGCGGCAAATGAATTAGTGTCAATTGCGGATTGTATCTGAGATTGAATACTGGCTTGTTTTTTTGCAGCTGCCTTTTCAGTTGCATTAGCTGCCTTTTCAGCGGCAACTCTTTCTCGTTCAGCAGCCTTTTCCGCAGCACTAGCAACTTGATCAAAACTAGTAGATACTCTTGTATTAGTTGAAGTAAGTTCCCCAGTTTTTTTGTTGTATTTATCAATAACTTCTACTGCATTTCCTAGTTGATTAATTGCAGATATATTGATTTGTGATAAAAAATTTTTTCCATTAACAGATTTAAATGATGTTGAAATTTTCTTTATTTGAACATCAAGATTTGATAATCTATTGGTAATATCACCAATAGTTTGCGTATCAACACCTTTTAAGCTTAATGCAGATCTTAACTTATCAATTTCTGAACTGTTTACATTGATCTTTATATTTCTAGTCGCCCTACTGATTCCTGCACTAATTTGGTTCCCTAATTCGGTTCCAACACTAGCCATTTCAGGCCCAGACCTAGATAGCTGAGAACGAATACTATTTAGAGCGGCACTTGAAATTTCTATTTTATCAACCTTCAAGACTACATCTTTTATGCCGGACAACTGTGATCGGAGAGTATTAATTGCATTACTTTCTAGTTCTGCGCCCACTAAAATTTTAAAATCAGGCATTCATCACCACCTCTTTCCCCATCTCAAATTGAGATGTCTGTAAAAATTAAAAAATACCCCGACAGCGGAGTACTATATTACTTTGATACCTTGTTTCCCTAATTCTATTTTTAGTTGATTTATGATGAAGGCTTTGTCGCATTCGTCTAAGAATGAATCAAAAAATCTACCGGATGTTTGTATTCCCGGATTACCATGAAGCCCCATAGAAGCTAAATCAGCAACATATTGTCCGGTGGCATTCTTGTAATCCATGGAATCAGTATTGACAAATACTTCCCCATACCCAGATCCCAGCATATTATAGACAATGCTCTCCAGAAATTGATATGTACGTTTATATGCACTAGGGGCATATTGATCATAATAATCAGCTTGAATATGCTGAGTAAATTTATCTGCCATTATTTCACACACATTCTTAACTGCAATATTAATTGCTGATTTTATATAAGCCTCCATCGCTGGTATGTTCCCGGATGCTGCCATAATTTACTCCTTCTTGATGGAGAGCACATTTCTTGCGTCATGCATTTGATCTGTTTTTTCTTCTATAACCCCTTTGAATAATTTATTAAGGTCAAAATTCTTTACTTTAGGCAAGAACTGTTTGATAGATTTGTTTACTGCCTTCATATCGATTTCATCCACTTTTTTGTTAACCGTACCAAGAAGTTCCGTCAAGCTATCCTGTTTCCTAAAAATTAACTTGTTTTTCTCAAACTCAATTTTTTCCTCGATTGCTTTTATCATGGATTCATATTGTGCAGTAGTGGGGCGCTTTGCGGTAATATAGGCTTCATAATCCGCATTTTCATCCCCGGTTTCCTCAAAATCGTCATAGTAAGTTGCCGTACAATATTGTATTGTAGGGAATAGCAATTCTGGAGAATATAAGATATCCCCATTTGTTTTGTCATACCCAATAACATAGTCCACCACCGTTTTTATGAACGTACTGTAATCAACTAAGTTTAAAATCTTTTCAGCCATTCTCTTCCTCCAATTTTTTTAATTTTTTTTGCTTTTTCCTTATTGAGCGTTGCTTTTTTACATAATCATAATCACACCAGCCGCCATCAATGGCGCTATGACAGACCCACCTATAAGTAATAGTTGGGTAATTATACCAAAACAGTTTTCTTTTTATAAGCGCAACACTATCGGGGCATCCTTTAATGTCAATTACTTCTTCACGCCCATCTTTGTAGCGAATAAAAAAATCAGCCACATATTTAATAGGCTGAACAGTAATTCCCATATGTGTAAATTTTGGCAATAATTCATATGGTTTTTGTAATTCAAAATATATAATTATCCCACTTTCAAATGAAGGAATAACTACATCTCTGAAATATTTCATTTCCATTTCAGAATCAAAAATGATATCATTATGGATACGCCTACTTACATCTTTGTTTACATTAAATTTTGTTCTTGTGTCACCTTCTGATGCAGACAGATTATTCGCCATAATTATTCCACTTTTTTCTATATTTATCATGGTCTTCTTTTGAGAATACAAATACAAAAATTTTATCACTGGTGGGGAACACATCTAATAATGTCGCACCCCAAAGTACATAGCTTGCAGACTGCTTGGCATTTTTGAAAAATACACAAGATTCTGGTTCATATCTCTTTCCTGTTGTGTCACTAATCGTAAAAATAACAATCCCTCCTTCTCCTTAAAATTGTAAAAAATAGGGATATACATAAAATACTCAAAAAGATTTTGAATAGATGTGTATATCCCTATGATTAAAACCACACTAATTAACTATTCAAAATTTTTACTTCTTAAAATTATTCTTGCGATACATATCCGTAGTCGAAAGAATTTCCTTAATAACATCTCTAACGCCCTCTTTTAAGTCAAGAAGATCGTAGCTAATATCTTTTAACTTCTTACCCGCTTCCTCTTTTTTAATGTTTCCATTAAGATAGTCGGTTACAAGTAAATGAATTTTATAGTGCTCAATTGAATCCGTAATAGAACGCCACGGGGTGAAACTTTTAATTTCCGTGCAAGTATCACAAGCCCAATATCCCTTACCGCATACAGAACACCAATGATTTGCTTTTTCCATACTTAACTCCTTTATGAAAAGAGGAGATATCTCTATCCCCTCTTTATTCTATAAATTATTTCGCGATATAAATATTGAACAGCTTCTTTTGAAGATCACAATAATCCTGCATCATGGTCATTGTGAAAGAATGACCGGAATCGGTCTGGAAACTCAAATCAGAGTCAATCTTGAGTTTAGCATTGGGGAATACAACCGTAGCCACATAGGTAGCGGTCTTGTCGCAGGTGTCTTTGCCAATAACCTCTAAAACAAACCGTCCAGAGGCAGGGAAGTCTACTGCATTATTCTGAAGCATAATTGCTTCTGTTGCAGCATAATCATAAAATACTGCAATATTTCCAGTTACGCCAGTAGGGACGGTGATGGTCTTTGTTGCCGCATTCAAAGTAAATTCCGTAGCAGAAATAGTAGTGCCCAAACTATACTTAGTGCCAAGAGTGGAATCACCATTCAGGGCATAAATATACTTAATCTCAGAGCCAGTCGTACCTACGGGAACCTTAGAAAGAATGACCTTTCCACCACTTACCACTAACTGCTCATATGCTGGCGTCGGGATCGTATTACCAGTACTGGCGATCTCTTTCTTGCCTCCAAACTGTGCGGCAGACAGTCCAAGATCCCATAGAGCATTGCTGCCTGTAAATTCCGCATTCTTTGCGCGGTCAAACTGCGTGATAATAGAACCAATAGCGTCCGTCGCATCTACGGTTTCCCCACTCATTTTAAGAGATGCGTCTTTCACCTGAGTAATTGACCACAGAACTTCTCCGGTTGTATCACTAAACATCGTGCCTCTGCGTACACGGTCAATTACGAAATTGTTTAAATCAAATGACATAGTTAAAATCCTCCTTATAATAAAAAAACTTTCCTAGACGAGCTCGGAAAAGTAGTTTAGTTCCTTTTTGTTTACTTTTTTAAGATCTATTCCCCCAGAGTATCCACCCTGTAAAAGAAGATCAACATTCTTGATTTTTTGCATCCGTCCAACAGAATCCATAAATGCATTAATCTTTACGTCCCACACGCTAGAATGAGTATAATTAAAGCCGGGCATATTTAGTAAGGTAGATATCAACGGAACTAAATATGATTTATATTTTTTATCTTGAGACATTTCAAAGATTTCTTTCGCCTCTTCCAATAGCACCTCTTTTGTTGTCTCCGTCATTGCTCTTTCAACATTCTTGCTAATATAATGGGCGCTTCGAATATAATCCACTATTATTTCATAGATTGACTTGTCAATAATGCTACCAGTATTCTCGTTGAGCAAACAGATTTCTTCGTTTTGGCTATTTTTTGCAAGTACATAATCTTGAAAATTTAAATCTCCAAACAGTATACGGGTGTCTTCAAAATCAAGGTTTCGATAGATCATTATAAATAATTCGAAGTCATCGACCACATTCCAGTCCAGACCGCTCTGTGATAATTGGTATTTACAATCAGTTGGAGTGGCTGTAATGTTGTGGACTAATGAAAAATACTTTCGTTCCCCAAAGTCACATATTTCACCGAGCGTGGGCTGGTGTATTTTTATGTGATCATTTACTATAAAATCTTCCCCGCGGAATATTCTCAAATCATCGTTATAGTTCATACTATTTACCACACAACGAATCATTGAAATCTTTAGTCTTAAAAACCATATTCCTAAACAAATATCCCGACATTAAAGATCCACCAGTATTCCTAAATAATGTAAGAGGCCCGTATCCTAAGTCCATACGCCCGTTGAACATATTGTCTATCAACTGAGATATATAATCATTTCTATTGGCTGTGACTTTTGGGATATTCGATACTTTCATACACTTTTCACTTGATATAATATTTATTATGAGAGTGGGTTTAACCCATTGCTGGTCGGGGCCATAAGCTTCTAAAATGTCAACTTCTATTGTAATAAAGGTTGTAGCGTCTTTAATCGTTTCAGGGTTTTGTGCATACGGGAAAATATGGGTATAAGCTAATTCTGATGCATTTTCAAAATTATTTATTGTTGGGCTGTTTATTGCATAAAATAGAGTCTCGTTGTTAACCATAGCCTCCATAATTTTATTTTTTAAAGAGGAAATTGTTGAACTATTTGGCATATATATCCTCCTCCTCTAAAATATTGTTTCAATTAAAACAATTAACTCAAATGGTTCAAACATACCATCCGAATCTGATAATGTAAGCTTGAATTTTTCGTCTGCAAGATTCATATCATCAGTACTTATCATAATACATGAGTTATCTATTGTGGATATAAGCTTGTCCTCAAAATCTGATTCAATGTTCCACACAGAATCTACCCCTTCTACTTCGTTACCGTTTTCATCCCTAAAAATAGCATAAAATCTACTAGGCAATGCCCCTATTTTTACTACTGGTGATTTGCACGAAATTTCAGCCAATGAATCGCTACTTTCATCGGAGCGGGGTGGGAGAGTAACAACTTCTTTATAGTCGCATAGCATAAGGTCGATACGATCTTTCTCTGGAAGATGCTCACATTGCGTATAGATAAAATTAGTAACTCCTTTTGCACCAAATTTTCCAGACACTTTATCGGGACGAGTTAACTTATATGTGCTTGGGGATTCTTGGCCATAATCCATAAATACGCGAAGCCCATTTTCTAATTTTAATGTCTCTTCATCCAGTGGCATATAAACCATAAACTGATTCGTTGCAAGAGTAATGGTCTTATTGCGCTCTTCCCCATTATTATAGGCGCTCGCATTTAGCACAAAAGATGGGCGCTCTATAATTTTGCCAGACTCATTTTGCCAACGCTGGGTATAATTGCACTCATAGATCTTACCGTCAATATACACCTCATCATCACAATCTGCTTCATACACCAGCCATGTCCTATTTGCCCATTCAATATAGTCACCCACTACAATATTCTGACCCGGCAATGACTGAAATTCTTTGAAATATGGCTTAGTTCCGCTGTTAATAGTTAACTTTGTTTCTACCCCATTCAGCTTTACATCTTTATGGGATAAGGATTCCCCTACTTGATTAAGCAAATTATCTCTTAGGCGATTTAAGTTACGTTCTCTTTGTGTTTTCCCATGAAGATTGATTCTTGCCGAATATCTATCCATAAATCAACCCCCTTGCTGAAAGCATTTTTTACTTATATCCTCTAATATATGAATACATTTAAATACTTCTTGTTTGCATATCTGCGTTGAATATTCCTCTGATATCAGAAATTGCATTGTATTTAAAACGGAGATAAAGCTCGGTTCATTTACCAATACAGAAATTAATTCTTTACTACCAATCAATTCCCTTAAAAAGCTCTCCAAGTATGCTTTTAATGTCGATGAGTTTTCTTCCTTCATCGGCAGAATCTTATAAGTTTTGTTAATTAGAAAATTGAAATATCTACAAAAGTTTTCCTCCGGGATAAGCCCATATTTTACATCAATCATGTTTTTAACTCCTTCATATCAGCAACCAAGAAGGAATATTCATTAGTACGACCTCTCGCATATTTTCTTGATTTGTCATACCTATCTCCAATTTTTTCTAAAAGGTTTGCCGGAGAATATTGGTTAAAGTCTTTTGTATTAATATGGTTTTTGAGATTTTCTAAATTATTAACATATGGTTGCAGCCAAAATACAGTCATCCATTCTGTTATAATGTCAACCACTTCATCTGTTAAAGAATTGTTGTATTGAGCAAGTTCATTATCTCTATCTTCTAAATCAACAGCCTTAGAAACAGCTCTTTTACATCGAGCAATTGCTTTATTCATAAGTGAGAGTAGAGTTTCAAATTGCAAATCAGCAGCAAAAAGTAACAAATCTGGATCTGTTATTTTGTCTTTAAATTCAGAGAATATATACTCATAAGAAGTATCCATTTTAATCCCCCCACAAATTATTCTTTAAAAAACTCTACATTTAGAACTGCACTTAAAGCTTCAATTTTTTTGTTGGAATCAAGCGTTCCATTAATAATCATTTCTTGTGCTTTAGAAGCAATAGATGCACGAATACCTTTAGATAATGTTCCGATAATTTTAATCATTTCCTCTGGAGATTTTTTGAAAAATTCATCAAAGTCATGAGGAGAGAAGATATTCTTGTAGAGTTTATCAACCTTCAAGAATTTATACAGTTCTTCAGATGTATAATCATCGGTATCCCCCAATACAATCCAATTTTCTTCAAAGAATCTCTTATCAGTATTTCTCATTGATAATAACTCGCCAAGTTCCATATACTCCGTCATTCCGTGTTCATCCCATTCAACGGAATATCCATTTGATTTCTTAGACGTAAAAATCAATTTACCATTATGGGTATTAATTACAGGTACTTCTAGATCAAGTGGTATCTTTTTTGATTTCGGCTTAGTGCTAGTTGCCCCATCTGATAATTTCAATTCTTTCTCTAATTCTCTGCGAATCTCATCGCGCAACTTTTGTTCTCTTTCAATTTCCTTTTCTTTAAGCTGTTCTTTTGTTAGTCCAGGCATTTAGTTCCTCCTTTTATTCGAAGAGGAGCCATGTTATGCAAAGGCTCCTCAATAATTAAATTATGATAATTTGTAGCATCCAAACTGTGTTGCCATTACGCACTTCATTCCATACCGCATTGCAACTAAATATTCTTGAGATAAGTCATCATTACCTAAAACACTCCCTGGCACGATTAGGGTGTCCCCTTCTGTAACAAACTTGATGAATTTTTCATCTGTTGCGACTATATACAGATCATTTCCAAGAATAAAATCGGTTGTACCATGTTTATGCCCATTCTGCATTACAACAATAGGAGTAGTATAGAACTTCCCAAAATATCCCATTGCATATAAATCTTCCTTTGCAGAATCAGAATCAGAACCCTTAACACCTGTGATTTTGCGGACACCCTGCTTGGCACCAAGTATCATAGCCTTCATTCCTGTAGCTGCCTCTAAGTGGTCGATGATCTCGGTTAATGTACCTTCGTCAAAAGAACCGGCCTGAGAGTATGGAGCTACCAGACCATTGAATCCAGCGACAACTGCATCATAAATATCGTTTGAAATATGCAACTTGAACGATTCTGAAACCTTATCAATTAATTCATTAAAATCAATTCTTCCTGAAAGAACACGTCGCAGTTCTTCATAGATTTTAATTCCCTTTAACTGGGTTTTTACGGTGATTTCTTCGCCACCGGCCAGTCTCTGACGTCTTAGCCCCTGTGTACCATCGGCAATATCTGCAACGATAAATAATCCAGTATCCCGCAACTCAAAGACATTACTGTCACCTTCTTTTAGATTACGAAAATCTACGTAATTAAAAAGAGGACAACTTTCAGGAAGTCCCTCGATAACCGTCTTATTAAGTATTTCTTCAACAATAGCGAAGACTCCATTACATTTGCCATCCCTGAATGCTCTGTAGTCAAGCTTTGTAGATCCACCATTCGCTTCGATTAGAGCTAGACGAAGGGCTTCCATTGAATCATCTACGGAATAATTCCCAACAACATGCCCTTTATATGCATCTACAGCGATTTTAATTAAATCTTTGTTCATTAAATTTATCCTCACTTCCTAAAATTATTTAACTTCGATTACATAGTAGGTAAAACGCCCAACTGTTTCTACAGCAATTATTTCCCCAACCTTGGTTGAGCCAGCAGTAACAGTAGTTACGACCTTGCCTTTAGTTCCAGCCTGCAGTTCTACGATTTTCCCTTTAGCCGGAGTTCCGCTTAATGCCTCTTCGGTTACTGAAAAAATATCTCCGGTCTGAAGAATAATCGTCCGAATCGTGTTCCCAGACTTATTCTCGTATGTATCCAGACCATGATACCCACTTTCGTCATACTCTACTTCTGGGGTGCATACCAATCCAAAATAACCAGTAGTAGCCGTAGGAGTTATTGCTGCATGGACTTCTCGCTGCCCGTCCATCAGTCCTCCGATAGCTACAAGGCTACCATTCTCAATAGCCGCCTCTGTAGTTCCGCCGCCCATATATTTAGCACTTTTAATAAGCGCTCCATTTCTAGTTGCAGACACGTTATCTAATCTAACAATTGCCTTTGCCATTACATTTTCCTCACTTTCTTTACTTGTTTAAGTATTTCCTCATTAGTCCACCATAGGGCTCATCGTTGTCCTCATGGCTTCTATCAACTTGGAATTTAATCTCTTGGGGCTTGCTGATCGTTGCGTAAAAGCCAACAATACATAAGCATTCTTTCTTAAGATCTTTAATTGAATAGTCGGCAGAACTCTCTTTTAATTCCTCAAATTCTTTAGTACCGCCAATTCTCTCATTAAACTCAGAAAAAATTGCATCTTCCGCTGCTTTTCTATAAGTTTTTAATTCTTCAACTTCAGAATTTAAAAAAGAGTGTTCTTTCTGATATAAAGAATACTCCTCTGATAGAACTTCATATTTTGCCCTGTCTTCATCAACTTTTGTTCTTTCATCGAGTGTCAACCATACCTTAACCATTTCTTCAAAATCGCTTGTAATTGAAGCTTCTATTTTTGCGTCATCAAACGTGTAAGAATATCGCCCATATTTTGTTTCATAATCGGTCTTTGTCCAATAATCTTTCTCGACATACACATAATCATCGCAAAAATCTTCAACCCAAAAATAAGTTTCACTAATAACACTTCCAGTTGCGTCAGTAATAATAACCGGATCTAAAGCATTTGATAAAGCGTCTCTTTTTTGGCGATATGTAGTAGAAAACGAAGATGTTTCCTTATTTTCACCATATAATTCTTCCATTTTAAGTTCTAAGTCTTCTAACGACATTTCTTCAATAGAAAAATCTAAGTCTTCGGTTTTCTTGTCATATTTTTGAAGAATTTCATCCTTTTCCTTCAAATTGTTACCTCCTTCATTCACTTTATTTTGTTCAAAATATAAGCTCAGATCACTTTTAAGTTCATTCATAAGTTCAGAAAATTCTTCTTTGATAAAGCCATATGCAATTGGTTTAATTGATGCGCTTGGGAAGCACGGTTCCACATTGAATTTAGGATCATCTGATTTATTTAACATGCATAGAGCATCAAATGAGAAATCAATAATATCCGTATAATCCGTATCATCTTTTAACGGTTCAGATTTACCATATAAAATTTCCATTGATTGAGACGTATAAAAGTCATTACTATAAAACGCATCTGCAAGTTCTGGAAAACGACCTATCCAGATTGCAACATCACAAACCAAATACTCGGTAGTATTCCCGTCTTCCTCGACACATTCATAGACTGGATCGGGAGATGGAATAGCAACTCCAAATGGAATACACTGACTTTTTAAATTAAATCCATTACTAAGGTCTATCTTAAAATCATGCCCCCCAAGATAATAATTGCCATTATCGTCTTTCATTAAATGCCCGATAACAGGGACATAAGCCAAAGACGAATATGCTTTATTAACATTTTCCTTTGAAAAGTGGGATTTATTTCGGTTTTTCCCCAATGACATGACATAACATTTGGCCTTTAGAAAATTCTCATTTATTTTTTCAAATGACGTAAGCTTTGAACTACAAAATAAAGATGTTTTATTGTTTTGCATTTTCTTTCTTTTTACCTCCTTTCTCATGCTAAAAACGAAGCACGTTTTCTAAAAAGAAGTCGTTTGCCGTAAAATTAGAATTTAAATAATTAATAAGTTCTGGACAAACAAAAAAAGCATAAACTGTGTTATTGTTTATACTTTCTAGGGTATATTTAAATCCCATGGCTATAAGTTCCTCTGCCTTTTCAGGATCTAAAATCTTAATTAAATTTTTCATATCATCACCAACCTAACGGTTATCATTTTGTCCGCTTTCAGAAGTTTGCTCTCCTGATTCAGTTAACTGTTTCCCTTTACTCTGATTAGTTGGGCGTCCTCCGTCATCGTCTGAAGATCCCGACATTGTATTTGAACTCTTGAGTGGTCTGTTAAATGAGGTTTTAGTCAATCCAAGAATATCATTTTCCAGATAAGCAAGAGTTACGGAGTCGCTGGGAGAGATCCCAATAGAAGAGGAGAATAGAAGTTTCGCACCGTCAACACCGTATTGAGCACCTTTAAATACTCTGTTTGAGAATTCATCTTGGTTAAAAATACTTTGTTCTAAAAACTTAAGCGCAAACCCATATGGTAGATCTTTTTTCTTTTGAATTCGGTTAAAGTTTCTGGCTACTTGGTGAATTAAATCAAAGGATATTTTTTCATCCGGTTTTACGGACAGGGAAAGAGCAG
>Ga0153920_1000201_pt1 | contig 23511 bp, 20 predicted proteins | sample TSNJ004MetaG_FD_104713 | JGI IMG/M metagenome (GOLD analysis project Ga0153920, IMG submission 104713) | Attine ant fungus gardens microbial communities from New Jersey, USA - TSNJ004 MetaG | ecosystem: Host-associated > Fungi > Mycelium > Unclassified | place: USA: New Jersey, Brendon T. Byrne...
GATCTTTACTCATAGATTATCATCTGTCCTTGAATAGAACAAAGGACTGCCCTAAGATGGTTAGGTTATCTCTATTTCAAGAACAATAGCACTCCTATATGTAGAACAATAGGTAGTAATCATATGGTAGGCTGTTCTGGTGCATAGACCACCACAATTATATATTTAAGAACTGTATATCTGAGGATAAACCTCAGACTTAACAACATCTTTTGCTGCTTGTCTAACTTTGCTTTTTTGAACACTTTGATTATTAAATCAAGCAATCACAAATCAGTAAGTGGCTATTTGTGATAATTATATTCAACTGTTGAAATCACCATAGATATTGCCAGTATATTTTATAGTCAAGAAGAACAGCAAATGACAAATGGTACAAAATTATAGATATATAAACCAGTGGACTGTCAAGAATAGATATCCATTACCACTAATTGCCAATATTCTGAATGGAGTAGGCAATAAAAAGGTTTTTACAAAACTAAATCTAAGATAGGGGTATAATAATATTAGAATCAAAGAAGACAAATAGAAAACAACATTCACAATATACATTAGAGCCTATAAGCCAACTATAATGTACTTTGGGCTCACAAACTTCCCTATTACCTTCTAGATGATGATTAATGACCTATTCCACAATATAATAAATTAAGAGAATATAGCTACCTTTATAGATAATATTATTATAGTAACAAAGATGAAGAAGGGATATAATGAGGTAGTAGAGGAAGTGTTGAAGTGACTTAAGGAGAATAATCTTTTTGTAAAACCAAAGAAGTGTTAGTGGAAGATGAAAGAAGTGGAGTTTTTAGGAGTAGTAATAGGACTAAAGGGTGTAAAAATACAAAAGGAGAAGGTAGAAGAAGTCTTAAACTAGCTGATACTGAGGAATGTAAAAGAGATGCAAAAGTTTCTAGAACTCACCAACTACTACTGGCAATTTATTAAAGACTTTGCAAAGCTTATAGCACCACTACATATGTTAGTTAGAAAGGAGGAGAAATAGAAATAGGGGAAGGAACAAGAAGAGGCATTCAAAAAGTTGAAAGAGGTATTCATAACAAAGTTGGTCTTGGCAATACCAGACCTAGATAAAGAAATGTGAGTAGAAGCAGACATATTGGACTATGCAATAGAGAGAGTGTTGTCAACAGAGTATGAGGATAGGAAATAAAGGTCAGTAGCCTTTATTTCTAAGTTGTTGAATATAACAGAACAGAACTATGAGATTTATAATAAAGAAATATTAGTAGTAATTTGATATCTAGAAGCATGGAGGTACTATTTAGAAGGAGTAAAAATGGAGTTTGAGGTCTGGACAGACCATAAAAACCTTTAGTATTTTATGACAAGTCAAAAGCTGAATTAGAGACAAGCCCAGTGGACTTTGTACTTGTTGTACTGTAACTTCATCTTAAAGTACATCCCTGAAAAAAGCATAGGTAAAGCCAATAGACTAAGTCAAAGAGTGGACTAGCAAGAGAGAGTGGAGAACAATAACAAGAATAGAACATTGATCAGGCTGAAGTGGATAAGAGGAGTAGAAACACTAGTGGAAGATAGGAGTCTAAGGGAGAAAATTAAAAAAGTGCAGAAAGGAAATGAGAAAGTAATAAAAGCAACAGAAGAGTTAAAGAGAGTGGGGATGAAAAACCTTAAAGATAAAGAATAGTTAATAGAGGAAGGAGTAGTTATAAAGGAAGAACACATATATATACCAGAGGGAGAACTGAGAGGAGAGATGGTATGTCTATATCATGACACACTAGTAGAAGAACATAAAGGAAAATAGAAAATGGCAGAGCTAGCCACAAGAAACTACTGGTGGCCAGGAGTAATGAGAAAGATAGAAAGATATATAGACAGATATGATGCCTGCCAGTAATATAAAAATAAGAGTGAGGTTCCAGTAGAAAAGTTAATACCAAATGTAATCCCAGAGAAACCATAGAGCCATATCTCAGTAGACTTCATCACAAAGTTGTCCTTAGCTCAAGAATATAATGCAATCTTAGTGGTATATAACAGATTTAGCAAAATGACATACTTTATAGCAACTACAGAGAAAACATCAGCAAAGGGACTTGCTAGGCTGTTTAAAGACCATATCTGAAAACTGCATAGGCTTCCAGAAAGTATTATATCAGATAGAAGAGTACAGTTCATAGCAGAAATAATAAAAGAGTTGAATGAGTTATTGGGAATCTAGACTAAGTTGTCGATGGCTTATTATCCCTAGATGGATGGACAGATAAAAAGGGTGAACCAGGAATTGAAGCAGTACCTGAGGATCTTTATTGATTATAAACAAGAGCAATGGCCAAACTAGTTGAGAACAGCTAATTTTGCATATATTAACAAGATATATTTGACTACAAAAGTATTACTATTCAAGGCTAATTACGGTCAAGATCCAAGGATGGGATTTGAGGGGAGAAGGAAGGGAAAGTACAAAATAGTGTGAAAGTTTACAGAAAGAATGTAGAAAATTCAAGAGAAAGCAAAAGCAGTCTTGAAAAAGGCTCAGGACAAAATAAAGAAGTTCACAGACAGAAAACAAAGTAAAGAGGAAAAGTATAAAGTAGAGGACTTAGTATTACTAAGTACCAAAGATCTCAAGTGGTAGATGAAGAAAAAACAATCAGAGAAATTGATAAAACACTTTATGGGGCTTTACAAAATAAAAGAGATTATTTCAAGCAATATAGTAGAAAGAATTGCCTAGTTCTATTAAAATATACCTTGTAGTTAATGTAAGTTGCATACACCTATATAAGCCATAAGTGGAGGGACGGGAGGAGATACCACCAAAACTAGTTATTATTGAAGGAAAGGAAGTTCAAAGTGAAAAAAATACTAAACAAAAGGGTAGTATGAAAAAAGAAGAAGTTCCTAGTATAATAGAAGGGATATACAGCAGAAAAAGATATATGGAAAAGTAGAGAGAATCTAGAGAATGTAAAAGAGTTGGTAGAAGAGTTTGAGAAAGAGTATAGCAAAAAGACTGAAAAAGTATGACAACAGAAAGAAAAAGAGAATGAAAAGGTATTTTTAAAAGAACTACCAGAGAGGTTTACAGCAAAAATACTATAGAGATGGTCTAACAAGAAGTATAAGAGACAAAGGGAAAAAAGATAGAAGGAAAACTAGAGACAATAGAAAAATTCCTTGGAATAAAGAAACTTAAAGAAGAGGTCATGTTATGAAACAACCAAGAAGAAAATTATTTCTTACGTATTTATCAACTTGATGGAAAATATCCAAGAATACAATATAAAAAAGATATAAATAGCATGGGAAAGATTATGTAAGATATAGATAGTTTTTAGTAAGGGTTATGTAATCACAGAAGATAGGTACATAGACTATTTAATATTTGTATAAGTACCTAGAGAAATCCAATAAGAAACTCTATTGAGTTCTTTCTAAACAACCACCTTGGTTGAGTTCTGAGTCTTCACAACTTTATGCTAACATAGCCCACCAAAATGACCCTGCACTAATTAAATAATAATTATATAATATTTAATTAGTTGTCTACTTCTGTATTCCTAACCCTGACCCTATAGCAACTTAGTCTGAGATGACTTAATTACCCTCCAAGTCTAAGTTGACAAGAAGAACTCAATAGAGTTCTTATTCAATTACTATATACTATTTATACACCTTTCATATTTACTTATATTTATAAAGTTCTATATCTCTCTTTCAAGTTATTTCCTTTTGTGTATCTGCTTAATTTCTTAAATAAAAGAAAAGAAAAGAAAGAAATATAAATAATGACTTAGCTATTTTGCCAAGTTATAACAGACCCTTAGAACATTCTGTAGCTAAGGGAACTTGTATATATAGTATAGAATACCCTTTTAGGAACCTTATCCTATTCTCTAAGGATTTTCCTAGAAGGTAAGTTGTAATATACTCCAGAGTATAATTATAAACTGAGAATTCTTCTAGAAGCTCCACTCTGGTCACTCTCACAGCAAAATAGAATCTCTTGAATAGAGCTTTGGAAAAACACAACAGATAGTCTCCAATCAGTTGCCTTACACTATCCACACCCAACCTTCTATACCTCTGCTCCATGCTAGATATCATATGTAGATATTCTCCAGGGTATAGCTAATGCTCTGGCCTATCTGCAGTATTACTTATATAAAGTCACTGAGAGCCAAAATAACTCAGAAACAAATATTAACAATGCTCTCTCTGCTTTGATTGTCTAGCTGCAATAACTTATGTAGCTAGTATCAAACTCTCTTCCTCCAACCTCTGGCTCTGGTGGCAAACTTTCTATTGCTCCCTGTACTGGCATTTCTCTTCTTAGAAAACCCCCACTCTCAAGCCTGCTCCAAGCTCTTCTTCTCTCTGGACTTTAACAGCAATCACAACACCAGACAAGTATTTCTGAACTCCTACATGCTATACATATGCTTAGTTCTGGAATAGTTCAGCTGTAAAGAGGAGAAGGCCCTATAGGCTCTTATCTTTTTTAAAAGCAGTTACATAGCAAAGTAGTCCAAAAATCTATTTTGTCAAAAAGCAGACACTGGATTCTTCCCAATCCAAACCTAGACTAACTTTAAGGCTCAGTTCAAGATGCAGTTCTTTCCAGTGAATACAGAAGCAGATGCAGTCAATATCCTAGAAGGGTTCTTCTACTACTAGGGAACTTGAACAGTGAACAATTACCCCAACATCTTTCAGTTATTGGTCCCCAATACAGACTATACTAATCCCTAGACTCTTGTAGTCAAGTTTTGTCAAGGATTGAGGATTGGCATCCAGAACCAGATCGCAACCATACTCTATAAATGTCTCTTGGATATAAATTTGAAAGCTTGATACCAAGCTGCCTAGAGGATCAACCAAGTGTATCTCGTCAACAAGATCTTCCAGTCAACTTAGTGCAGTACATTCTCCACCCCAGTCAGAACTCTTCTATTATAGCCCTCTCCCTTTTCAGTAGTTCAAATCCCCCCTACTATTGTTTCAACTCTGACTCTGATTCCAAAGCCAATGCCTCTTTCTCCTTCTATAGGTATCTTTATAGACATAGACATAGCCAGGAGGTCAAAGCCCTTTCTTCTATGAGGATGCTACCAGTACAGAGATATAAACTACTTAGTCAAGGACTATCTTTATCACCTTGATATGAGACAGCTATTGTCCAAATAATGAGAGGAACTCATAGAGGACCTCTTAATAGTACAAGATATGCAAGAAGTAAAAGCCTAAGAGGTCAGAGAAGATAAGGATTTTGTAGAGAGCAATTAGTAACAAGTGTGCTCTGGCTGTTAGTAAATAGGTTCACTGTACTCAAAGTAGAGACTAATACAGATAACAGTAAACCTATAAATATACCTCCTCCCTTTATCCTAAAATGCAATCCCTTCTTCTAGAGACCAAAGTAAGAAAAGAGACTGTCTATTTAACTCTCCACCAGTATATTAGACATATACAGAATCTTTTTGCAACTCGCTATAGAACTGAGTACCATAGATATGAGTAAGCCCTACTCTGTAAAGGCTCTCCTAGACAGTAGAGCCATGGAAAGCTTTATAGACCAAGACTTTGTCTGCTCCAAGAGACTCAACATCTAAATAATCTCATACCCTATCCTTGTTTTCTATATAAATAGCTCTCCAAACAAAGCTAGTAAAATCTCTAAAGTGGTAGATATTCTCCTGCAGTATGACATCTACTCAGAAAGGATGCTACTTGTTATCTCAGACCTTGGAAAACAAGACTTGATCTTGGAATACAACTAGCTAAAGGACTATAATCTGAAAATCAATTGGGGAACCAATAAGGTCAAAATAACATACTGTCCTCCACACCATGAAGAAGATTATGCTCTATACAAGAAGCAGACCAGGTAGAAGAAAGCAGAGCTCTATACCCTCAACTTATATAGAGACAGATTCCATTCTTTACTCCTAGAAGAGAATGTGAATGAGCTCTCTCCCTCCAGTACCAATGGTAGAGACTAGAAACTCAGAAACCACTTGTTTATAATGTAGATACTCCTAGAACCCATGACCACTGACCTTAGAGCCATGACCACTAACTCTCAGTAACTGGCAGAAGACATCTGATATATTGCAGAAAACCAAAACTCTACTATCTACCTATTAGAGTATACTCAAGGATTTGAGTCTGTTTTCACAAAGGACAGTTTTGATGTTCTCTTAGAGTATTGCTATTGAAACTATGCTATTAAGCTAATTCTGGGATCCAAGTCCAAATCATCAAAGGTATACTCTCTATCTCTAGTAAAACAAACTGAATTAGACATATTTCTAGAGAAGAATTTATACACTGGCTATATCTGTTCTTCTAAGTCATCTATAGCTGTACTAGTCTTCTTTATCAAAAAGAAAAACAGTTCTCTTTGACTAGTACAAGACTATTGTACCCTGAACTCTATAACAGTCAAAAACTAATATCCACTTCTTCTTATCTTTGAGCTTGTTTCTCAGCTCTATAAAGCCAAGTATTTTACCAAGCTAGACATTTGCTGGGAATTCAACAATATGCATATCAAACCTGAAGATAAGTAGAAGACTATATTCTGGACAAATCATAGACTCTTTGAGCCTCTAGTAATGTTCTTTGGAATAACTAATAGTCTGGTTATTTTTTAGACTATAATAAACAACATCTTTTGAGATTTAATTGCAGAAGAAACTATAGTTATGTACTTGGATGATATTTTTATTTTCACCAGAACAGTAGAGGAGCATACATAAGCTATTTGGAGAGTGTTAGAGATTCTTGCTAAGTACAAGCTATTCCTCCACTCCGAAAAGTGTGAGTTCCAGAAAACAAGAATTGAATACCTAAGTCTGATAATCTTAGAGAACAAAGTGTCTATAGATCTTGTTAAGGTCTCTAGATTCCAAAAATAGTCTACCCTGGAAAATCAAACTAATATACAAGTCTTCTTGGGATTTACTAACTTCTACTATTAGTTTATCTGCAGCTTTTCTGTACTAGCCTGATCTCTATTTAACCTTACAAAGTCTAACATACCCTAGTCCTAGAATAAGAAGGAATGCAGAGCCTTTGTATCACAAATGGCCACTTACTGATTTGTGAGTTGATGATTTAATAATCAAAAGGCTCAAAAAAGTAAAGTTTAGACAGTAGCAAAAGATGTTGTTAAGTCTGAGGTTTATCCTCAGACATACAGTTCTTAAATACATGATTGTGGTGGTCTATGTACCAGAACAGCCTACCATATGATCACTACCTATTGTTCTACATATAGGAGTGCTATTGTTCTTAAAATAGAGATATCCTAACCATCTTAGGGCAGTCCTTTGTTCTATTCAAGGATAGATGATAATCTATGGGTAAAGATTAGTGTTATGTGCAAACATTGAGGACCTTGTATCTCCATGGGATCTTATCGCCTCTGGATCTATTTATGGCCGAAAGAAGCGCATTGAAGAGAGCTTCACGATGGTCATTGAAGCAAACGATTACGTTAAGCGGTTCCTGAGATATCAGCAATTTAGTGTCTGGTGACTGACTGATCTGCTGATAACTCAGTGAATACTGATTGCTTTGAGATGTTTTTGGTACTGTTTGAAAGGTCTTCTTAAGGGCTTTTGGTGGCCATTTAGATCGTCAAAATCAGTCAAGTATTTCTGAAGTTATGGTCTGAATGAAGTTTGTGACACTTTGAAATACTTAAGACAGTGGTTACTAGTGCTTCAGTCCTCATATCTCTTTAGGACTTAAAGCTCTTCTACATTAAGGCCAACAGTTCAAATTTTGCTACTGGAGCAGTTCTTTTCCAATGGCTACCCAGAGACGAGAAATAGCACTCTGTTGTATTCTATAGCAAGTTTCTGTTTCTAGTAAAATAGATAGAATAAAACTATAAGATCCATAACAAAGAGATGTTAGTTATTATTCATACTCTGAAGGAATGGAGATACTTTTTAGAAGGAACAAAGTACCTAGTGGAAATATGGACTGACCACAAGAACTTAGAGTACTTCATAACAGCCAAGAAACTTAACTATTATTAAATCTACTGGTCTCTCTACTTGACTTGTTTTGACTTTATACTTGTTCACCACCCAGGTTGTTCTATGGAGAAGCCAGACATACTCTCTCAGAGACTAGACCATAGTATAGAAACTTCTAACAACAGACATTACTTTCCTCTATCTAAAGATGTTTGCTATTTGGACCTTGGAAGGTGTCAAACTAGAGGATATAGAAAGAAACATGCTCTCCAATATCTGCAAAGACAACTGTAATAGAGACCAAGAAGAACTAGTAGCCCAGGTATCATGACTTAGCCAGATAGCTAAGTTATTATTTATTTTTCTTTTCTTTTTCTTTTCATTTAATTAGGAAATCAACAGATATACAAGAGAGAATAACTCAAAAGAGATATATAAGACTTTATAAATAGAAGTAAATATAGAAGGTATATAAGTAGGATACAGCAATTAAATAGGAACTCTATTGAGTTCTCCTTGTTAACTTAAACTATAAGTAGTTCTAAGGTACCACAGTCTAAGTTCTTATACTAGATATAGAGTAGTCAAATGTCAATAGTCTGCTCTACTTCCAAGGCAAGATACGTTCTCTGGAACCTAGATCTTTGTAGATGTATTGTCTCACTGTGCCATAACATAAAGATCACAGAATACTCTGGCCAGTAGAAAACTCTAGAACTCATATCCCAGAACTACTAGTAGTCTTAGATATTCTAGTATATTGAATAGTATGTCAGTACATATGACCTATACTTGAGGACAAAGCCCATATGACACCCTCCAGTAGGTGAACTCCATTCTCTCCTTGTCCTAGAAACACAGTGGAACACCCTAAGCATAGACTTTATAGTAGAACTTTCTGAGTTGTCTGGATATGACATAGTAATAATGGTAGTGAACTTAGTATTGAAGAGGGCACATTTCATTTTGACACATATAATGGTAACTGTAGAAGGAACAGCCAGGCTATTTGTTATAAGATATTTCCCAAAAAAGGAACTATTTTCCATACATTCCTTAACCTAGTAGATAATATCCAGGAGTATAACACCAGAGGAATATAAATAGCATAGGAAGACTTATGTAAGATATGTACAGTTATTAGTAAGAATCATGTAATTGTAGAAGATAGGCATACAGACCAACAGATATTTGTATAAGTAATGGAACAATCCAATAAAGAACTCTATTGAGTTCTTTCTGAACAATTATCTTAGTTGAGCCTTAAGTCTTTATGACTCTATACTAACATAAGAACTCAATACCCATTGTTGACCCTGTACCTCACAGCTTCAACATCTCTATTCCTACTTACTCTTTTATTATCCTCACTAATGAGTACAGCGCTTGGAAGCTTTTTGGAAAACAAGCCCTAGCTATAAAGGGGACTTCACTGTCAGTTAGGGATAGTGAATAGATAGCCTGGACAAAACTTATATTCCTGCCTGAGACCTGATCTCTATATCAAGTAGACTCATATATAATTTTTCACTATCAGCTCTATACTACTGGTCCATTGTAATTAGTCTATATAGGAGAACGACAGTAACCTCCTAAAGGCCTATTTAGCTTAGAGATTTCCTTCTTAGAGATAATATTGTTTTACTCTTCTAGTCAGTAACTAGTCATAAGTTCAGACAAAGAAGACTGCTCTTTCTTATATGAGAAAATATTATTATCACTATTACCACTACTATCATACATGTCCCAACAATAACAACAATAATTTGCAGAGTAATCTGCTGTTTCTACATCTTCTTCTCTTACTTGAGAGGAGCATTTAGTAGAAAAATGGAAGAAGTAAGTACGTTTGTCAATACAGTCTATCTGTACCTGAAAATAAAAATAACAGGAGAATTGGAGTCAACAAAAATGGCCTGGGTACTATCTTATGTTCAGAAAGAAGTGGCAAAAGCCTAGAAAGATAATCTATTGGATGAATTATCAAAAGGGGAATCAGAGATGAAGACAGCAGAAGAATTGTTTAGTAAAATAAGAAATAAGTTTGGAGAGACAACAAAGAAAGAAAGAAAAGTAGAGTAGTTGAGAACAATAGAACAGGAAGGAAGGATATATGATAAGTATATCCAAGAGTTTAAAAAGATTATAAGAGGAAGCAGATATAAAAGGCAATTTTTTATAGAAAAGTTTAAAAGAGGGTTAAGTAAGGGGATCAGAAGAAAGTTAGCAGAGGTAGAAAGCCCTCTCTATACAATAAAAGAGTAGCAGAAAAAAGCAGTAAAATTGAATCAAAATCAAAGACAGAGTAGAGTAGAAGAGAGAATGTTGAAAAGGAACATAGCATGCCTATCAAGAAATGCATAGCAGAGAGGAGAATTTAGTGGGGAGTTATATAGAAAAAAGAGAGGTTAGATCATATAAAGACCAGGGGACCAGTATAGAGAAGGGTATTAGAATAGAAAAGAATAGCTAGGACCAGCAAGGGACTCCAATGCAATGGAAGTAGATAGAGAAAGAGAAAGAGATAAAACATGTTTTATATATGGAAAGTGGGGCCATATAACCAAAAACTGTTGGTAAAGAAAAAGAAGAGAAAGAAGAATAGTAGAAATGCCGCAAGAGTTGGCAAAAGACAATAGAGGACAGTGGGCTTCTAGCTGGTCTCAAATATATATAGTATATTGTACCTAGAGAAACTAGGGAATAAAGTTTCTTGTCAAAGCAATACTGAGGGAGTAAGAAATGTGTGGTGCATACTATAGCCACTAAGAGAAGTGTAGATGAAAATAGAACTAAAAAAGTTGAAAAATTATGAGGAAGTAGCAGTTAAAGCACTACTTGATAGTGGTACAACTAGGTTGTTCATAGATACCCAATTTGCAAAAAGAAAAGAATTCAAGCTAAAAAGACTAAAAAACTCTCTATTGGTAAGGAATATAGATAGAACAATGAATATAGAGAGAACAATTACACACTAGGTTGAGTACAATATATTCTTTAAGAGATATATAGAAAGAGTAAGAATAAATGTATGTAATCTAGAGAAGTTGGAGGTAATATTAGATATACTGTAGTTAGCTGCCCATAATCTAGAAATATATTAGAAAAAGGAAGAAGTAGAAATAACAAGATGTTTACTCATATACAGAAGAAGAAAACAGAAAGAAAAAAGAAAAGAGATTAAAAAGACAAAAAAGGAAGAAATAATAAAAGAGCTGGTGCCAAAGAAATTTTGGAAATAAAAAAAAGTATTTGGGAAAATGGAGTCAGAAATAATGCCAGTGTAAAAGGTCTGGAATCATACAATAGAGCTAAAGGAGAGCTTTACACCTAAAAAAGAAAAGGTATATTTGTTGTTAAGAGAAGAGTGGGAAGAGATACAAGCATTTATAGAAGATCAACTACAAAAAGGATATATTTGACTATTGAAATTACCATAGACATTGCCAGTATATTTTGTAGCTAAAAAAGATAGCAAGCAATAAATAGTATAGGACTATAAACATATGAACTAGTAGACTATCAAGAATAGATATCTATTACTACTGATTGCCAATATCTTGGACAGTATCACAAATGGCTACTTACTGATTTTGTGATTGCTTGATTTGATAGTCAAAGTGTTCAAAAAAGTAAAGTTAGACAAGCAGCAAAAGATGTTGTAAGTCTGAGGTTTATTCTTAGACATACAGTTCTTAAATACATGATTGTGGTAGTCTGTGCACCAGAACAGCCTACCACATGATTATTACCTATTGTTCTATATATAGGAGTGCTATTGTTCTTGAAATAGAGATAACCTAACTATCTTAGGGCAGTCCTTTGTTCTATTTAAGAATAGATAAAATCTATGAGTAAAGATCAGTATCATATACAAACATTGAGGACCTTGTATCTCTATGGGATCTTATTGCCTCGAGATCTATTTATAGCCGAAAGAAGCGCATTGAAGAGAGCTTCATGATAGTTATTGAAACAAATGATTATATCGAGTGGTTCCTGAGATATTAGCAATTTAGTATCTGATAACTTAGTGATCACTGACTGATCTGCTAATAACTCAGTGAATACTGATTACTTTGAGATGTTTTTGGTACCATTTGAAAGGTCTTCTTAAGGGCTTTTGGTGGCCATTTAGATCATTGAAATTGGTCAAGTATTCTTAAAGTTATGGTCTGAATGAAGTTTGTGATAGTAGACAGGCCTAGTGGACTTTGTACTTGTTATACTTCAACTTCACCTTGAAGTATATTCCTGGAAAGAACACGGATAAGGCTGATAGACTAAGTCAAAGAGTAGACTAGTAGAAGAAAGTAAAAAACAATAACAAGAACAGGACATTGATTAAGCTAGAATGGATAAGAAGAGTAAAAATGCTAGTAGAAGACAGGAATTTGAGGAAGAGAATTAAGAAGCCACAGGAAGGAAACAAAAAAAGTAGTAAAAACAGTAGAAGAGTTAAAAAAAACAGAAATGAAAAGCTTTAGAGATGAGGAATGGTTGATAGAAGAAAAAGTAGTTATGAAGGAAGAACATATATATGTACCAGAAGAAGAACTGAGAGGAGAGGTGATGTACCTACATCATAACACACCAGTAGGGGGACATGGAGGAAGATAGAAAATAATAGAGTTGGTTACAAGGAATCACTGGTGGCCAGGAGTTACAAAGGAAGTAGAAAGATATATAGATGAGTACAATGCCTGTCAATGATATAAGAATAAAAGTAAGGCACCAGCAGGAAAACTTATAGGAAAACTTATACCAAATGCAATTCCAGAAAAACTATAGAGTCATATTTCAGCAGACTTCATTATGAAGCTACTATTAGCTCAAAAATATAATGTAATTTTAGTAGTATATAATTGGTTCAGTAAAATAGCATACTTTATAGCTACTACAGAAAAAACATCAGTGGAAGAACTTGCCAGGTTGCTCAGAGACTATATCTGGAAGCTCTACGGACTCTCAGAAAGCATTATATTAAACAGAAGAGTGTAGTTTGCAGTAGGAATGATAAAGGAGTTAAACAAGCTATTGGGAATATAAACAAAACTGTCTATGGCTTACTACTCCTAGACAAATAGGCAAACAGAGAGAGTAAACCAGAAGTTAGAACAGTATCTAAGAGTTTTTATTAACCATAGACAAAAACAGTAGCTAGACTGGTTAGGAACTGCTAAATTTATATATAACAATAAAATACATTCAGCTATACAGATGTTACCATTTAAGGCTAATTATGGTCAAAACCCAAGAATAGAGTTTGAAGAAAAAAGAAAGAGAAAGTACAAAGTAGTAGAAAGATTTGCAAAGAGGATAAAAAAGATCTAAGAGAAAGCAAAAGCAGTACTAAGTAAAGTATAAGAGAAAATGAAAAGATTCACAAATAGGAAATAGAGCAAAGGAAAAGAGTATAGAGTAGGAAACTTAGTATTACTAAGTACTAAAGATTTGAAGTGGCAAATGAAGGAAAGAAGGTCAGAAAAGCTAACAAAATGCTTTATAGAGCCTTATAAAGTAAAAGAAATCATCTCAAGTAACGTTATAGAGTTAGAACTACCTAGTTCTATTAAAATCCATCCTATAGTTAATATAAGTCAAGTATACCTATACAAGTTTTAGATAGAAGGGCAGAAAAGAATGCTACCAAAGCCAGTTATCATAGAAGGGAAAAAAGAGTTTGAAGTAAAGAAAATACTGAATAAAAGGGTAATAAGAGAAAAAAAGAAGTTCTTAGTACAATAGAAAAAATATACAGCAGAAGAAAACACATGGGAAAGTAGGGAAAACTTAGAAAACATAAAAGAATTAGTAAAAGAGTCCAAGAGAGAGTATAGAGAAGAGGCCAAAAAAATAAGAAGATAGGAGGAAAAAGACAACAAGAAGATATTCTCAAGAGAATTACCTAGGAGGTTTATGGCAAAAGTATTGTAAAGATAGTCAAATAAAGAGTACAAGAGGCAGAGAGAGAGAAGATGGGAAGAAAATTAAAATTGATGGAAACATTCCTCAGGACAAGAAAACTTAAAAAGAGAGCTATATTATGAGATATTTTCTAGAAAAAAAACTATTTCCCATACATTTCTCAACCTAGTAGATAACATCTAGAAGTACAATACTAGAGGGATATAAATAGCATGGGAAGACTTATATAAGATATATACAGTTATTAGTAAGGGTCATGTGATTGTAGAAGATAGGTATATAAACCAACAAACATTTGTATAAGTAGCGGAATAATCTAACAAAAGACTCTATTGAGTTCTTTCTAGACAACTATCTTGATTGAACCTTAAGTCTTTATGACTCCATACTAACACTGTTCCTCTACTATGTCTAAAAACTCTATAGGCTCCCTAGGCAAGTAGTCTCAAACAGAGATCTATAGTTTATTGTACTTTTCACTTGAGAACTTTATAGGCTTTTTGGAATCAGTTTGGCCTTCTCTACTGCTTGGTGCCCTCAAACAGACAAACAAATAGAGCATATCAACCAGAAGCTAGACCAATACCTCTGTGTCTTTGTGAACAAACAATAAAATAACTAATATGACCTCCTTTTAATAGTGGAGTTCTAATACAACAACTATATTTATTCTTCCACCCAACAGTCTTTGTTTCTGCTAGATACTAGAAGAACCTCTCATATAAGATTCAAACTACAACAACATCCTTCCAGCCTAAAAACTGTCAACAAGTTCATGAAGAGAATAAAAAATACTGTAGAGAAAGCCAAGTCCACAACATAGAAGGTCCAAGAAGATATAGCAAGGTATTATAACTAATAAAAGATTCTAGCTTTTATCTTCAAGTCTGGAGATAAGATATTCCTAGATATATTGGATATCCAGACTATCTGACCCTCTCAGAAGCTCTCTCACTAAAGGCTAGATCCATTCACTATAGAACAAGTTAGACCTATAGCTTACAAACTGAAGCTACTATACTCAATAAGGTAGCTTTATTCTATTTTTAATATTGTTAAACTATCTACTGTCCTGGAAGATCCAATACTAGACTGCAAACTAGAAGAATACCCCCTGTTTATTCTTATTAATAAAGAAGAGAAGTAAAAAGTGGAAGAGATCTTTAACAGCTGCTGGCATCAGAGATAGTTTCAATATCTTATCAAATAGAAGAGATATGGTTATAAACACAACTCCTGAAAGTCTACCTCTGAAATTTCTATATCTAACCTTATAGTAGACTTTTATCATAGATATCTAGGAGTTCTCAGATACATCTGCCTGACCAAGTTTAATATAATTTTTCTATTCCAGACCTGTTGCTTTGAAATACAGCAACCTTGGAGAGAAGTGAATATAAGAGGACTACACTAAGTTGCACTCCTGATGTACTAGTGGTAGCCTACTAGAGTAACCCTACACTAATTAAATAATAATTATATAACATTTGATTAGTTACCTACTTCTGTACTCTTAATCTTGATTCTGATCCTTAGGATATTCTATAGCTAAGGAGACTTGTATATATAGTATAGAGTACCCTTCTAGGAGCCTCATTCTATTTTCTGAGAATTCTCCTAGAAAGTAAATTGTAATATACTCTAGAGTGTAATTATAAACTGAGAATTCTTCTAGAAGCTTCACTTTAGTTGCTCTTATATCATTTATTATTACCTAGAATATCACCAGCAAATTTGTAAGACCAAAAAACATTACAGTGGGTTTATATACTCTAAGATGTATTGTAAATACAGTCTTTCACTCATCTCTCTCTTTTATTCATATATTATTGTACTTCCATTGTAAATCTATCTTTGTAAATACCTTTCTTATATCTATAGTGTTAATCAAGTCTGAAATCAAAGACAAAAAATAATTGTTCTTAACTGTTCCTTTATTAAGATACTTATAGTCTTGTACTATTCTTTTCTTTCTGTTCTTTTTTTCTACAAAGAAGACTAGTGAAGTCTGAGGTGACTTTAAGGGTCGAATATATCTCTTTCTCAACTGTTTTTTCATAAATTCTCTAACCTTCTCTTTCTCTTTTCTTAACATTAAATATATTCTCCTTTTCTTTGACACAAAATCTTTTCTTAAGTTTATTGCATGGTCCCAAGGTTTTCTGACTGGTATTCTTTCAGATTCTGCTTTCTCAAAAACTTTAAGCCACTTGTGGAATTTCTGTGGCACTATCTTCCTTACTTTCTCTCTATCTAGCTTTACCTTATTATTAAACTTTTCCTCCATTGTCTATTTCTACTCATTTCTATCTGCTTGATCTACTGCTCTGATTCTTTTTCTAATTTTCTTTCTTCATTCAACATCCTTCTTTACTGCTGTGTTTTTTCTACAAATAGGTGGATATCTTGTTATCTTCATCTTTTCTATTTCTGTTATAAATTTTATTCAGACCATAACTCCAGAAATACTTGACCAATTTTAACAATCTAAATGGCTACCAAAAACCCTTAAGAAGACCTTTTGAATGGTATCAAAAATGTCTCAAGGCAATTAGTATTCACTAAGTTATCAGCAGATTAGTCTATGATCACCAAGTTACTAGACACTAAATCACTGATATCTTGGGAATTGCTTGATGTAATTGTTTGCTTCAATGACTATTGTAAAGCTCTCTTCAATATACTTCTTTTGGCTATATCCTCTTACCTGACAAAAATGAAGGATAGAACATCTCTACTATACAGGTTGTAGAAAACAATAACTGCTTTGAGTATAAAAGTCTCAGTGATATTATTACACTATTCTATAAGCAACTATCTGGTTAACCTTGAGCCCCTTGATAAGAGAATACTTAGCTAGATAGTGTTCAAGATAACCATCTACACCAAATAATACTGTCAACCCAACTCCCTTGTCACAAACTTCATTCAGAGCATAACTCTGAGAATACTTGACCAATTTTAATAATCTAAATGGCCACCAAAAGCCCTTAAGAAGACCTTTCAAACAGTACCAAAAATGTCTCAAAGCAATCAGTATTTACTAAGTTATCAGCAGATCAGTTAGTGATCACCAAGTCACCAGATACTAAATTGCTGATATCTTAGGAACTGCTTAACATAATTGTTTGCTTTAATGACCATTGTGAAGCTCTTTTCAATGTGCTTCTTTAGGCTATGAATAGACCCCAAGGCAATAAGATCCCATAGAGATACAAGGTCCTCAATATTTGTATATGACACTGATCTTTACCTATAGATTATCATCTGTCCTTGAATAGAACAAAGGACTGCTCTAAGATAGTTAGGATATCTCTATTTCAAGAATAATTATCATGACTTGGCAAAATAGCTAAAGTTATCATTTTTTTTTTTTTTCTTTTCTAGACTTACTATATAAGAATGGAGCATGAGAAAGTATCATGTAACTAAATGTCACAGAGTCATAGGGTTATGAGTCACAGTCAGGTGATGTTATATGACTAAGTTACATGGGAACTGTGGGAAGATAGTGCACAGATCATATAGTAGTTGTATAAGTAGTATAGGAAATTTAATAGGAACTTCATTGAGTTCTTCTTGTCAACTCAGACTAGAAGTAGTTCTAAGACGTCTCAGTCTAAGTTCTTATACCAGAACTCGATATCCACTTCTTGAGCACTGTCCGCCTTGGACCTTGCTCACTCTTACTCTTATATAAATTAACCCTTGGCTGGTAGTCATCATGATCACTAGCCACCTCTATATATAACCGGGCCCTTGGCTTAAGGGGACTTTGCAGTTAGTTAGGGACTGCAGGTGGAGACACGGTACCAAACCCAGGTATCATATTCTAGACCTGACCTTGCAACTGAGTGGTATTATTAGTTACTGTTTTCTTAGTAAAAACCTTATGCTGCACTCCATTGTGAGTAGTACATGTAGAGAAGTGACAGTTACTTCTAGAAGGCCATCTAGAGTAGGGATCCTCTCCTTAAGGTGATAGTTTAACTCTACTATTAAGGTAGTAGTTAGTAGGGCAGTAGGCACCTGGCTGGGTGAAAATCTTGTGCCCTAGTAGACATAGTTGTAATTAGCAAGAATTAACATTACTTCTGTACCCTTGCAAAGATGTAGTATTATATCTTTGCAACAAAACAACTCATTAATGAGTAACTTGCTCAAACAAAAGTGTGCCCTTACTTTATTAAGGGCAAAATTAGAAGGAAAAAAAGAATGAGAATATTGGAGTTGCAAAGAGTTTGGGCACCTGGTCCAAAATTGCAGGAATAAGAAAGGAAAGGAGAAGAGAGGAACTACTCCCCAGAATAAATTTGAAGTGTTATCAAGTAAGGTGATGTAGTGTGATATGAAGGAGAGGATAATAAAAAAGCAGAAGACGGTAAAAGTAAAATGTTTTAAGTGTGGAGAAAAAGGACATAAGTGCAAAGAGTATTCTCTTTGGAAAGAAAAAAAAAAGTTGCAAGTGGTAGAAGAGGTAGCGCATGTGGCCATGCCATAAAAGGCACAGCAAAAGGAGTGGAAGAGGAGTCTGGTGCATATCCTATGACAGAAAGCACAGGAGCACTGTAAAGAGAGCATTCCAGATGAGGCATGCCTGTTAGAGCTGGGGTGGTATACAAAGGAGGTAATAGTATCATATGTGAAGTGTGAAAGGTATAGACAGAAGGGATACCATGTGGAGGAGAATAGAGAACAGGAAGTGATTTCAAGCAGGCAGAAGTGGTGTAGATATCAGAAAAGGAAGGAAACAGAAGTGGTGCACCCCAAAAAGGGAAAAGTGCAGCAGAGCAGTACATGGGCAGGAGCCCCAGAAAGTGTAGCAAAAGAGGAGAATAGACAAAGGGAGGTCAAATAGACTTTCAAAATGCTGAGAGAAGTGTGGTTGAATATTGGGATAGAAAAGATAGACACTTATAAGGGTGTTGCAGTAAAAGCGTTCTTGAATAGTGGTGCAACAGGGATATCCATGGACAAGAGGATAGCAGCAAAATATGGGTTTATGCTAGAGAAACTAAAGAGATCCATAATGGTCAGAAATGTAGATGGAACAAACAACAGTGGAGAAGCCATTACATATCAGGTAGAAGCAAATGTGTACTACAATGGTCATGTAGAAAGAATAAGAATGGATGTATGTGACCTAGGAAAAACAAAAGTAATACTGGGAATGCTGTGGTTACAGATACATAACCCAGAAATCAATTGGGAAACTAGAGAAGTAAAAATAACAAGATACCTACCTTTATGTGGTAGAACAAGACCAAGGGGAGTCAAGAAAGGAAAAAGGGTAGCAACCCTAGAGGAAGAGAAAATCGTCAAATGGACAATTGATGACAAAGAAGATTGGGGAAGAGAAGAGGAAATTGAAGAAGACCATAGAAAAATTGAAGAGTTGGTCCCAAGGAAATTTCTAAAATGGAGAAAAGTGTTTGGGAAAGTAGAGTCAGAAAGAATACCAACTAGAAAAGTTTAGGATTATGCTATCAATCTCAAGGAGATATTCAAACTATAGAAGGGAAGAATTTGCCCTCTATTCAAAAATGTGAGAGTGGAGATCCAGAACTTTGTGGAAGATCAACTGAGAAAGGGGTATATCAGACCATCAAAATCCCCTCAAATGTCACCAGTCTTCTTTGTAGGCAAAAAGGATAGGAGTAAGCGGATAGTAATGAACTACTGCAACCTAAACAACCAGATAGTAAAAAATAACTATCCGCTACCACTAATTACGGAGCTAATCAACAATATAGATAGCAAGAAGGTGTTTACTAAAATGGATCTAAGGTGGGGGTTCAATAATAAAAGAAGAAGATAAGTGGAAGAGAGCATTTACAACGCATATAGGGTCCTTTGAGCCAACAGTTATGTTCTTTAGGATGATAAATTTACCAGCCATATTCCAGGTGATGATGAATGAAATTCTAAGGGACTTGATTAATGAAGGAAAAGTTGCTGTGTTTGTAGATGATGTGCTAGTAGGGATAGAAACAGAGGAAGAATATGATAAGATTGTGGAAGAAATACTAAGGAGGCTAGAAGAAAATGACTTGTATATTAAGCTGGAGAAATGTGTATGGAAAGTGAGAAAAATTGGGTTCCTAGGAGTAGTAATAGAGCCTAAGGGAATAGAAATGGAGGAGGAGAAAGTAAATAGAGTACTTAGTTGGCCAGAGCCAAAAAATATAAAAGATGTTAGGAAATTCTTAGGCCTTGCAAACTATTATAGGAGGTTTATCAAAGATTTTGCTTGAGTAGCAAGGCCTATAAATGTGCTGATAAGGAAAGATATAAAGTGGCAGTGGGGAGTGGAACAGCAGAAAGCATTTAACAAACTCAAAAGGGTGTTCACAACAAAACCAGTATTAGCAGCACTGGACTTAGATAAGAAATTCAGAGTAGAAGCTAATGTGTCAAATTACGCTACTGGAGGAGTACTATCAATAAAGTGCTTAGATGAAATGTAGAGGCCAGTTGCTTTCATTTCCAAGTCTCTCAGTGATACAGAAAGAAATTACGAGATACATAACAAAGAGATGTTAGCAGTTGTTAGATGTTTAGAAGCGTGGAGGCATTTTCTGGAAGGAGCAGCAACTAAATTCAAGATTTGGACTGATTATAAGAATCTTGAGTACTTTATGAAAGCACAGAAGTTAAATAGAAGACAAGCAAGATAGGCTCTATACCTGTTGAGATTTAATTTTACGCTGAAGCATGTTCTAGAAAGTAAGATGGAGAAAGTGGATAGTCTAAGTAAAAGACTAGACTGGGAAGTGGAAGTAGAGAAAGACAATAAGGACCAGAGGTTAGTAAAACCAGAGTGGTTGGAAGTAAGAAAAACGGAGATGATAGAAATAATAGTGGATGGAGTAGATCTATTAAAGAAAGTCAGAAAGTCAAAAGTAAAAGATGATGAGATAGTAAAAGTAGTGGAGGAAATGAAGAGAGCAGGAATAAAGGTGTTAAGAGATAAAGAATAGAGAGAGGTAAACGGCGTTATGTATAGAGAGAGGAAAGTGTATGTGCCAAAAGATAATAAATTAAGGACAGAAATTATCAGACTACATCATGATATGCTAGTAGGAGGACATAGAGGATAGTAGAAGACGGTAGAACTGGTCACTCAAAACTTTTGGTGGCCAGGGATTACTAAAGAGGTGAAATAATATGTAAAGGGGTGTGATGCTTGCCAGTGCAATAAAAACTGCATAGAACAACCAGCAGGAAAATTAATGCCAAACTCAATTCCAGAAAAACTGTAGACACATATATCGGCAGACTTTATTACTAAGTTGTCTTTAGTGCAGGAATACGATAGTATTCTAGTAGTAGTAGATTGGTTAACCAAGATGGTCCATTTTATACCAACTACAGAGAAGACATTGGCAGAGGGATTAGCAAGGTTGTTTAGAGATAATGTATGGAAACTACATGGGCTACCGGAAAGCATCATTTCAGATAGAGGACCCCAATTTGTGGCAGGGTTGATGAGAAAGTTAAATGGAATGTTGGGGATTGAGAGTAAATTGTTGACGGCATTTCACCTACAGATAGATAGGCAAACAAAAAGGGTAAACCAGGAGTTAGAGCAATACTTGAGAATGTTTATTGATTATAGGCAAGAACAATGGCCTAAATGGTTGGGAACAGCGGAGTTTGCATATAACAATAAAGTGCACTTGAGTACTCAAATAACACCTTTTAAGGCAAATTACAGGCAAGATCCTAGGATGGGGTTTGAAGGAAGAAAGAAGAGGAAATACAAGGGAGCAAAGAAATTTATTGAAAAGATGAAAGAAATACAGAAAGAAGTAAGAGTGGCACTAGGGAAAGCGCAAGAGAAAATAAAAAAGTATGCAAACAGAAAGAGAGGAGAGGTCGATGACTATAAAGTAGGAGACTTAGTGATGTTGAGCACTAAAGATCTAAAGTACCAAATAGTTGGGAGAAGAACAGAAAAGTTGATGGAAAGATTTGTGGGGCCTTACAAAGTAAAGAAAATTGTATCATCGAATGTAGTAGAATTAGAGCTACCCAATACAATTAAAATACATCCAATAGTCAATGTTAGTAGAATATGTAGATATATAGGGCAAGTAGAAGGGCAGAAAAGGGAGCAACCAGCTCCAGTAATAATTGATGGAGAGGAAGAATAGAAGGTAGAGAAGATTTTGAATAAGCAGTGAATTAGAGGAAAGGACAAATACCTGGTACAATGGAAAGGATTCACAGCAGAATCAAACACTTGGGAAAAAAGAAAAAATCTGGAAAATGCAAAGAAAACAATTGAGGAATTTGAAAGAGAGTATTGACAGGACATAGAGGAAGTAAACTGGCAAGAAAGAGAAAAAGGAATATTTGAGAGGGGAGAATTGCCAGAGAGATTTACGGCAAAAAAGTTGTTTGGATGGTCAGATAAGAAATATGATGAAGAATACTGGGGAAGGTTAGAAAGAAATTAGAGACAATGGAAAAGAGGATGATCTAAGAAAAGAAGAACAATGGAGATGATTAAGGAAGAAGAAGATAAATCAGAGATAAGAAAGTGAACAGAAAAAGACGATGAGAAGATGGGCAATATGGTTGATCCATACTATGAGTTATAGGGAAATCCTTGGGACGAGGAAACTTAAGAGGGGGATAATGTCATAACTTGGCAAAATGGCTAAAGTTATTCTTTTCTTTTCTTTTCTTTTCTAGACTTACTATACAAGAATGGAGTATGAGAAAGTATCATGTAACTAAATGTCACAGAGTCATAGGGTTATGAGTCACAGTCAGGTGACATCATATGACTAAGTCATATAGGAACCATGGGAAGATAGTGCACAGACCATATAGTAGTTATATAAGTAGTATAGGAAATTTAACAGGAACTCCATCAAGTTTTCCTTATTAACTCAGACTAGGAGTAGTTCTAAGACATCTCAGTCTAAGTCCTTACAATAATAGCACTCCTATATGTAGAACAATAGGTAGTGATCATGTAGTAGGCTGTCCTGGTGCATAGACTACCACAATCATGTATTTAAGGACTGTATGTCTGAGGATAAACCTCAGACTTAACAACATCTTTTGTTGCTTGTTTAACTTTGCTTTTTTGAGCACTTTGATTACCAAATCAACCAATCACAAATCAGTAAGTGGCCATTTGTGATAACTCTCCAACTCCACTCATTATATCATTTTCCAGAACCCAGAGTGTGTACTCATAGTATATTCATAGTAATTCACAGCATATTATAGCCTTCCCATGCTGCTATCCCCTTCCTACTTGACATACCTCTCATCCCTGATACTCTTTGGCATGCAATTGAGGTCCATAATTGCTCTTCTTTGCTTGTAACAGTTCAAATCCTTTCACTGAGCCAGCCTCAATGCATACTGCAACACCAAAGAGAAGAAACTTGATCCTAGTGTACTATTATATTTACTGTAATTATGAAAAAAGCCTTAGATGTAACTATGGAGCTCTCCATACACAGAAGTAACCAAGAATCAGAGATGCAAACAGTGGAGTGGCAATACAAGGTGAAATTAAGTAATCATGTACTCACATTCCAACACATTGCTTGGGTAAGAGACATGCATACAAGGA
>Ga0153920_1000202_pt1 | contig 23451 bp, 22 predicted proteins | sample TSNJ004MetaG_FD_104713 | JGI IMG/M metagenome (GOLD analysis project Ga0153920, IMG submission 104713) | Attine ant fungus gardens microbial communities from New Jersey, USA - TSNJ004 MetaG | ecosystem: Host-associated > Fungi > Mycelium > Unclassified | place: USA: New Jersey, Brendon T. Byrne...
ATTTTAACCCTATAGTCCGACCGGTTATTAATTTCTAACAAACGTCTTTTGTAAGTCCCTTTTCCTGGAAACCCATCCGGGAGCAATGGGTTGATATCTAAACGCTCCCATCATGGCGTACATCGGAACGGAAGGCTACCTTATCAATACCGAGTTGCGCATAGGCAAGCAGCATTGTCAGTGCAATACACCGGATTTTTTACGGGAAACCATTCGCCTTTGCCGTCAACTGACATCGGAACCGCTGATGATCGGTCTTGATTCCGGCAATGATTCCGCTGAAAACATAGGTATCTTATTGGAAGCAGGCTGCCACTTTGTGATCAAATGCAACCTTCGTCGTGAGAGTCAGGAAGGGTGGCTGGAAATGGCCAAAACCCACTGCAAGGATATTGAAGAGCCAAGGGAAGGCAAAACAGTCTACACTGGAAGCGACTGGAAGCAAGTATCATACACCTGCGACAGCGGCGAGAAAAAGACCGTCACCCTCCGTACGGGTTATGAGATCAGGGAGCGGTCTATAGATAAACATGGTCAGTTTTTATTCCCAGCCGATACGGAAGTCAATACCTAGTGGAAAAACCTCGATTTCACAGACCGCGATGTTTCAGTAATTTAACGGCTCAAATTAGGATGCCGTTAAAAAATCAACCAGTTTCACGAATTCAGGTTTTACTTTTAAATCTTATTGAAGTTGGTGAGTTCTACCCCTCACTTTTCTTTACTGCTTCAAGATATTCCTGTGTGAATTCTACGCCAATCGCCTGCGAATCCCGCAGTGCCGTTAAGATATCCACATGATATCTTTTTCAATAATGGCTGTCTATCTTTTTCGGAGTACCATTATAGGTTGTAAGCCACTGCTTTGCCTTACGGAGACACACTCCCTTTTTGCAGTGGTATTCTGTTTTTTCTTCGTTGCCATCTTGATCACCTACTATATATTTCTATACTGCGCATGAGATCCAAAGGCACTATGCGTGGCAAAGTGCCTTTGGATCTCATGGCTTTATTGCTCTAACTTGAAATTTATAAACTATACATCATATGGATAATGAGTGCTTCAAGCTTTATTTATGGGCGACTTGTTATAAACATAATGGGAAGCTCAGTTTCGAGTCAGAAGTCTACTTAATATGGATAATGTGAAACAAAGGCTTGCTACTAAGGCTTCGCATCATGCTTAACCCCTGCAAACTGAAATTGAATAAAATGCGTTCGAAGTTCATGGACAATGCGAGGTATGCTAAGCCAAACAGGTTACAACAATGGGGTATTGAGAGCAATGCGACCCACTATTGTCGTAATATGGCTGACCGTTTCTAAGGTTTGCCTGTATCTTGCAGTTTCATCTTTAATGCACCACCCGCACGGTTAAAAGCATCTCTGATTTCCATATCATCTGGATATTCCTCATGAAATTGTGCTAGCTTCATTACTATCTGAACTCGACCAAGTCCTCAAAATAGTCAAGCTGCCAGGCATCCATGGCGAACAATCGCTCTGAAAAATAATTCAGCTCATAAATATTATCTGATTCCATAATTAATTGAGAAAAATATCCTAACCCGCCATCCATATCTTTCATCGTATATTTAGTATCGCCATTGATAATACGCATCCGTTCAAATGAATCCATCAACTCATATAATGTAGCTGGCAACCTGATCGTACTGATTGCAATCGGGCAGGTGCTGTTAGCAGCATTTATCAGTACCTCCCATTTAAATCTTACTTCTTCCTTCTCTATAAAATCCGATACCGCCAACTCCCAGTCGATCCCCTCCCCATCTTGGTTCATTAATCGTCCTTCTGTTTTTCTTTCGAATGTTTTGCATATAAGTTCTCATACAGTCACCCTTTTTAATCGTTATGATGCCTTACCTGAATCCGGCATTGCCACCAAACCACCGCAAAGACATTATTGCAGAAGGCATCAGTGCTTTTCCGCTGTTAACCACGCAGCGGATGTACCGTACCGGAGACTGGAAGTACATATTTAATTATGGCGGCAACGATGATCTGTACAACCTGACGGTTGACCCTTATGAGCTTAACAACCTGATATCCTTGTCAGAACATGAAGAGATTCTTCAGTCTTTCCGTGAAAACCTGGCCTTGAGAATGAAAGAGAATAACGATCTGGCAGCACAGTTTTTCTGCAAGTATTTCGGTCTGCTTGATTATTCATCTGATGGACCGAATTCTTAATTTCTATATTTGTCAATTCTAAACATAAGCAAAGCCGCCCGGTCTTTGAAAGGACAGGCGGCTTTTCATGCAAATAAGAAGTTTTAATTATGACAACAAATATAAGAACATTCATATTCGGCAAATATTTATTCCCTTTACATCAAAGAAAAACTAATAATCTACCATGTGGTTGTAACAGTAACAGCGTGACTTACTGTAACTGTAACCTTAATATTGTACGCAAATTATTTGCAACAAAATTGATACGTTTATCCTAAATAACCTTATTCCTGCTGTATCAACCTTCTATTCTGGGATAGCCCTATCACCACCATTACTGCTACACCAATTATATCTGTCAATGTAGTTGGTATTACCATTAAAATAGCTGCTGATGCAACAATAATTCTTTGCCTTTTCGGCATTTTTGTAAACATCCACCCCTCTACTGCTGTACTTAGCAGCATAACTCCTACAACCGCAGTAATTATTTTCTCAATGACCCAAAAAGTGACCAAACCATCACAAAACAGGAGATCAGGTGAATTAATAAAAATCATAGGAACCAGAAAACCACCTAAAGCTAGTTTAAATGCCTGCCATCCTGTTTTTCCCGGATCTGCATTAGCTAATCCAGCTGCTGCATAAGCTGGTATTGCTACTGGTGGAGTCACATTGGCCAATAAACCAAAATAAAAAACATACATATGAGCTGCTAAAACCGGTACATTAAATCCACCGATAAGGGCTGGAGCTGCTACGGTCGAAAGCAACATATAGACAGACATAGTAGGCAGTCCCATTCCCATGACAATGCAAATAATTGCAATGAGTATGCAGGAGATCGTAAAGTTTCCTCCAGCAAGTTTCAGTATTACATTACTCAATGTTTGAGTAATGCCCGTCAAATTACAGACTGCTGTAATCATATTAATGCCACAGCATATTGCCGCTACACTCACTAACCGTTTTCCCGACAACTGCAGGCACTGATATATATCTTTTAAACCCAAACGTGTCTTCTTTTTACATGCAGCTATAAGGATACAAAGTGGTATCGCACGGACTCCTACCCAAGTAACAGTGTAGCCTGCACACAACATAACTGCTACAAAGATAAATGACAGAAACAAATACCCATCTTCCTTTAGAACCAAAAGCAGCTTCGGACAGTCTTCTTTTGCGAGCCCTCTAAGACCCAGTTTACAGGCTCTTAGATGTACCATGGTAAAACATCCCGTATAATATAATAATACAGGGACTATAGCTGCCAGGCATATCTTACTGTAAGCAATTCCTGTAATATCAGCCATGATAAAAGCACTGGCTCCCATTATAGGTGGCATAAGTTGACCAGCTGTAGATGATACTGCTTCCACAGCTCCTGCGAATTCCGGTTCATAACCTGTCTTTTTCATTAACGGAATCGTAAATGCACCTGTAGTTACCACATTACTAACCGCATTTCCACTAATTGTACCAAATAATGCGCTGGTTACTACCGAAACTTTTGCTGGCCCTCCCACAGATTTTCCGGCTATTGAAAGGGCAAAATCATTGATAAATTGTCCTGTTCCTGTTTTTTCCATAAATGTTGCAAAAATAAGGAAAAGGCTAAGTACTCCAGCCACTGTACCTACATTAGAACCAAATAGGCCCTCACTGGTCAATAATAGCTGGGAGGCAATACGCTTTATGCTAAGTCCTGAATGCTTTAAGGCCCCTGGAGCATACTTGCCCAAATAGGCATACAGTAAAAATATGGCAATGATGATTACAATACTGGTCCCACCGGATCTTCGTATCGCTTCCATTACGGTCAAAACCATCAGAATACAAAGGTATATTTCCATCTTCGAAGCAATACCTGTCCCGGTAGTTATGGAGTGATGATTGGCTATAACATAACCACACACGACCAGGACAGCTGATATAAATATAAAATCATACCAACTGGGAAGCCTTCCCATATCTCGTTTGCGCAGCGCATACAGCAAAAATGTCATAGTCAGGCAAAAACACATAAATATGGCTCTGTGCATCAAAGCCTCAGGAGCGCCAAATGCACAGGTCATATAGACATACAGGCAAAGAATAGCTCCCATAATATCTGCCAGTTTGTACCTCCAGTCCCCACTTTCCTTCTCTACCGCAGAATCGCGATCATATTTATCCAGTAACTCTTGCTGAGCATCTGAATCCACCACTTTAACAGAGTTTAAAGAAACAGTCTCTCTTTTCATAAGCTAATCCTTCACCCATCCTATTTCTTTGAAATATCCAACGGCCCCGGGATGCATATGTACATATGGGTCGTTATAACTCAGCTCAAACACATCTTTAACTGCAGTGCCTGCAAATAGGCTATGCATTCCCGCCAGTTCCTCCCAATGCTCAACTATCAAACGAGTAATCCAGTATACCTCATCTTCGTTGCAGGAAGCCTTGCATGCCAGACCGGCCACACTGACTACACTGTCCATATCCTCCTTTACTGCTCCTTCATAAGAACCTGCTGGAATCACAGCTTTGGAATATCCAATATCCGCATTAACAATTGCCTCCACTTGCTCCTTGGTAAAATCAATCAGGTAAATATCCTTTGTGGCAAATAGCTGGGAATAATTTGTCATAGGAACAGTTCCTGTCATAATCATGGCATCAGCCTGGCTGTTCTGAATAAGTTCAACCCCATCAGCCGGGCTGGAGTATTCCGCACTAAACTTGTATCCATTCGCTTCTGTATAGTAACCAAGGATTCCCATAAGGTCATGACACATATTTTCATTGCCGCTTCCAGCCGTACCTACCACTACCTTCTTCCCAATCAAATCATCCAGGCTGCTGATATTAGATCCATTTCGGCAGGCAATCTGAACAATACTGGATGAATACATCATAATCAACCGGGCATCCAGATCTACAGGCGTATCCTTGTAGTTTCCAATACCATTTTGGGCACAATATAGATAATAGCTTACATTAAAACCATAGTCCCCATCCCCGGCTTCCATCAAATACGGATTCTGCGCTGATCCGGCTGTAACTTGAGCTGTACAGGTGCTGTCTGTGTATTCAGAAATAATCTGGGCAATGGCACTCATACTGAGTTGTGCATTTCCACCGGAAGAAGCTCCCAGCATGGTTATAAAATTCGGCCAATCATAGCTGGCTTCCTGGATTTCTGATGAACCTGTATCAGACATTTTTGTAGTTTTATCCTCCGGCTCCTTTGAACCGGCTGTATCGGAAGTTGCGGTGGCGGACTTGCTTTCACCTGAGCCGCCGCAGGCTGCCATTGAAACCAACATCACACATGTTAATACGACTCCAAATAACTTTTTCATATTGTCCTCCTTATATTATATATTCTCTCGGAATCTTTAGCCCTTGATTTACAAGGGTTTCAGGTCCCTTTTTTATGTTACCTATTAATACCGGCGGTCATTCCGCCTATCAAAACTTTGTTGTCCACAATCTTCGTAAATATTATCCGGGTCCTGATGTATCAATGTCCAATCCTAACTCAGCAGGTAATAATCACTCATGATTCAGAGAGATTATTATTGGAATTTTGCCCCATAATTATTCTCTTGTCTTAGATATACCATTCTGGCTTAATGCCGTAAAATCCTTTTTCCGTTAAACTCTCGCAGGGACATTCCAGCTTCTCAGGCAATCTGACTGCCAGATTTTTCAGAATACGTTCTACTTTATCTTCCATACTGGTACGCTCATAGACCATCATAAGACCATCATCACCGTTTTGATAAATTTCAGGTCCCATCCCTGTACACATATTGATAACTATGGAAAGAGATGCATAACACATTCCCGCCTCTTTGGCAAGAACCAGTTCCGGGAACATAGGAGTCCCCAGAATATCTCCGCCTATGGAATTATAATAACGCACTTCTGCTGGAGTCTCAAATCTGGGACCTTCCGTACAAATAAAAGTCCCAGTAGGGCAGACCTCTATCCTTTCATCCGCACATGCATCCAGCAGATATCTGCGCAGTTCCTCACAGAAGGGCTGGCTCATATCCACCCGAACCCAGCAAACATCATCTTGAAAAAAACTGCGTATGCGGTTTTTCGTAAAATCCATGGCATCATCCGGTACAACAAAATCACCCGGCCGAATGTGGGGATTACAGGAACCAATTGCATTCTGGGAAATGACCCTGGTAACTCCCAACTTTTTCAAACCCCATATATTGGCCCGAAAATTCACCAGATGAGATGCCAGATCCGCATTGTCACCATAGCGTAACACCACAGCCGTATCCACCCCCTGTGTCTGCCCCGTGTATATTTTTGCATCTCCCCATGGTGTGGAAACCAACTGGACCTGCCTGTTATCAAGAAAACCCTCCGATATGTGGCTTGTTATAATGCCAAATTCACAACCGTTCATATGACTTTCCTCCTATAGTGATCTTCTATTGATTTTTTCATGCATTTTTCATTTATCTGAACCAAAGTACCTCTGTGATACACCATGTTCCCCTCAACAAAAACTGTATCAACCAATGAAGGATTCATATAAAATACAACATCTGAAAGAAAACGTTCCTTATTATAACCGAAAGGATGCCAGGGCTTAACCAAAAGAATATCCGCTGCTTTCCCCGGCTCCAGGCTTCCCACATGCTCTAGCCCCATTACCCTGGCACATTCGGACGTAGCCATCTTTACCAGTGTTTCATTGGACAGGGATTGATCGGCACCCCTCAGTCGGCTGACTAAAGCCGCCATTTTTATCTCCTGGAACATATCCAGCGCATTGTTGCTGAGCATACTGTCAGTTCCAAGCCCTACATGAATCCCTCTTTCCAGTAGTTTTTTCACAGGTGAAATACCGTTTCCCAGCTTTGCATTGCTAATCGGGCAGTGGATTACACTGCTGCCTGCCTGTTCCAGTATATCTATATCGTCACTGTTTATCTGTACACAGTGGATGAGCACTGTGTGGGGAGTTAAAATGCCCAGATGAGCCAGCCACTGAATCGGCCGCATACCGGTGCGCTCTATTATGAGAGCCTCTTCAGCCATGGTCTCTGCTGTATGTATAATGAACCGGTTTCCTATCTCCTTAGACTTCTCATAAGCCTTCTGAATCATATCTGCAGTGCAGCTATAGGCAGCGTGGGCTCCCATGAAAAATTCCATTCGGTCATCTTCCCGGTATTTCTCCTTATACACCTGTAAGCTGCATTCAATGGATTCATAATTAGGCTTTCCATTCTTTCTGTATTCCGGAGAATTGGCCAGTCCGCCTGCCAAGCACCGCATACCTGCATTGGCACAGGCATCCGCCAATCTCCCTGCCCCGAATCGTGTGCAGTCACAGATACAGGTGGTCCCCCCTTTAAGCATTTCCATTACTGACATCTCATTATTCTTATCAACATCATCCTTCACAAGTGCAGATGTATAGGGGGCAAGCTCATTTGCCCACTGGGTAAAATCAGCAGCATCGCTAATTCCTCGGTAGCTATTAAGGTTACTGTGTCCATGGCCGTTTATCAACCCAGGCATGGCAATCCTGCCTCTTGCATCAAATTCCTCATAACGGTCATTCAATAGCTCTAAGGGAGCATCCCTGCGGTTTCCGACCCAGTATATCCTTCCCTTTGATATAAACATGACCGCATCTGTATAAAAATGTCCCTTACAGTCTGCTGTATATATATGGTCACAGACAATTTTAATTTTTTCATTCCTTACTTCATTCATAATTACATATCTCCAAAGATGCATTTGTTTTAATCCAGTGTACAATCTCCATATTGGGTGTTCCATCCGGAAGCAGCGGGGTGTCGTGTCCAGGTATTAATAAATCCACATTATCAATTACTTGATCAGGATATGTTAATCCGGATGGTATATTCCTGGCTTCCTTCCGGCTTTTAACCGCATCTGCACACAATAAAATTCGACTTTTACCGCACTCCGCTAACAGAGAGCACGAACCCGCCGTATGTCCAGGCGTATGTATTATCTCAATTCCTGGAATTATCTTTATTCTGGATTCCTGAACCCTAATCAGATTAGACTGTCTTGAAATCCACCATAGATATGGCTCTGGTACAGGGTTATCTAATGCATCACTCTTTTTAAATTCTTCCTCATGTATATACCATACTGCATTTTTAAAAAGATCAATATTGGCTATATGGTCAAAATGAAGGTGGCTGATAATCACTGTATCAATATGATCAGGGCTCAGATGATAATCAGCCAGTTTCATCAATAGACCAGGGCGATCATTAAATGCACCTGTATCAAATAACATATTTCGTCCATGATCCTGAAGCAGTACGATGGTACTCCATCCTAACCACCCTCTCTCACTGCTTCCCGCAATCCCGTAAAAAAGTGCTGTAAGCTTCAAAATTGCTCACCCCCTTTCTTTCCCCCATCAAATAACACTATGTGGATTGAATGTATTATAACATGATGTAAGCAGAGGCCATTGACGCATATGCGCCATAAAATAATTTCAAATATAAATTACCTGCTTTTTTCAATTGTTATTATACGAAAAGAATAGTATAATGACCTCAATCACAAAAAAGTGGGCAGGTAAAGATAATGAATTATAACTATTTCTGGCGAAATGGATATTTTGAACCATACCGTGAGCAAATTTTGAAAGCAGGCGGACATTTTAAAACATTTCCTGAAGGCATAGATATAGGTCCTTACATGAAATCTCACCGCATGGCAGTTTATATTGATTGCGGACGTGTGAATATACGAGTAGTACGAAATGATGGCAGTATCCATAATGTGATGAGTTATGGCAAGGGAAACATAATCCCTATAGCTAATAAACATGAAGAATTTATATTGGCACCTTACTGGCGCACGGAACCCGCCTATGGAGATATGGAGGCCATTGTATTTTCAAAAAAATTGTTATGGGATTTAATGCGCTCTAATCAGGACTTCTCTGACTGCGCAGACAAGGAAATTGCCGGACGTTTAGCCTATCTCACTTTTGTACCAGTATTATACCAGGATGGAGAATGTATTAGCCGGGTATGCAATTATCTAATTCATTTGGATATTTGTAAAAGTAAAGATAACTCTATACCAAATACAACTCAGGAAGAGCTTGCTGATGCTGTAGGAAAATCCCGCAGTCAAGTTGTACGCGCGTTGTCTCAACTTCGCTCTGCTGGTGCCATCAAGACACAGCGAAAAGATATTATCATTAAGAATCGCAGCATATTAATGGAGTATGCCACAGATATTATAAAAGATTTGGAAGCTTAGATTCCTTAAAATCGGTCAATCGGACACCCAAAAGCATTGGCGCTTACTATAAAGCTCACCGACAATAACCTTGGCCAGACTTCACCGGCAAGCTGATAACAACGTAAGTGCTTCAAGAAATAGCGTAGTGAAATTCCAAATGCGTTTATTTGGTATTTCATGAACGGATGCGGGGAGGTGCTTTGAACAAAGCTGGCCGCGGAGAACTAAAGAGCAGCCTGCCGGTTGGCTATATATATGATGAGGCAGGAAACGTCGTAAAAGATGCTGATATGCAGATACAGGAAGCCATCACATTGTTCTTTGAGATTTTCCGTATCTGTGGTACTGCTCATGGACTCGCAATCTATTATGGCGAAAAGGGATACCTCATCCCAACTGACAGGAACAGGGGTTTTGGGAATAGGACAGACATTTACTGGGATGTCCTATTCCCATCCCGTGCATAGAAAATCCTGCGTTCACCGACTTAGCCGGAGTTTATACATACGGCAGAATGCATTATTAACATGACACCTCCTTCTAAATAGAATTTGTAGAAATAAAAAAAGATCTACATCCTTCATTTCTGAAAAATATAACTCCCTTGATTATTTGTCCTTGATTTTTATCAAGTGTCCTGTCTCTATATGTTAAAATAAAAACCACAAGCTTTTATGCCTGCGGTTTATTGTTTTTAGTGGAGATAGTGGGATTCGAACCCATGACCTCTTGAATGCCATTCAAGCGCTCTCCCAGCATATCGGGTGTGCACCCCCAAATGCTCCACAAAACAACTTATCTACTTAAGGATATATCTCGGCTTGAGAGGGTTTAATATTTTTTAGCTTTTTTCATGATACAGCACAGTCTTTATCATTATCAAGTCCATTCAGGAATTGCTGGATATTCAGGTTCAGTTCAATATCTAGTTCATAGCCTGCACGATATTTTTGGTCGTCTGTAAAATGTACATATACACCCATAGGCATTGTTTCTGTGCAGCCTACACCGCTGAAGCGAATCTTGTCTTCTTCAGATGCCTCTGAGAACATGTTACCAACAATTTTAGTAATCATTTCTTCATTGTAAAATGCCGGCTGGCCACCACCACTGTATTTCACTTCCAAAACCAGATTCCAAATATCATCTAACTTATCTCTGGTTACCCACAATTCCATCATGGGGCGCCGCAAGTCTTTTACCTGCTCCAGGCATATTTTGGTGATGTCATTGTAGAATGGATCGACATTACAACTCTACTTACCATTATCATTGATGTTTTCAAACAATTCCCGGATTTCTTTGGAAATATCTTCACTTTTACTAATAAGGAGTTAGACCGCACGCATTAATTTGATGGTGAAAACTTTGCCGTGCCCAAAATGCAAGCATGGTATGATCTTTTAAAACTCTACCACAAACGAGTCCCTCGGGTAATGATGCTATTTTAACGGTTTCTGACAGCACCAAAAAGAAGTTCGTTCAACTCCGCTGCCCCTGCGAAATCAGGAATAATAATATCTGCTCCTGCACGTATTAACCGTTCTCTTTTTTGAGCATCAATGTTTCCGCCTTGTTCCTTTTCGTCCGAAGCAATACCAATTGCAAAACCACCGACTTCCTTCACATCGTCTATTTCTACAAATCCATCCCCGATTCCTATAAGCTCATTTCCCGTAATCTCATTATCACGAATTATTTTCTCAACAACCATCTTTTTTGAAAAGTCTTTTCTCTCTTTATTAGGACCATATATATCGTCACAAAAGAATATATCGATTCCAAGAATTTTCGCCTCATATCTGACATGCTCTTCGTCTGTACCACTTGCCAAATAAAGCTTTATGCCTCTGACTTCCAGCATTTTAAGAAATTCTATGCATCCGGGGACAAGATAGTCTTGTACATTTAATGTTCCCTTTTCCAAGCCAATAATACGATCATGTACATGCTCTTTTAATCGGCATTGGTACTCTTCCAAATAAAATTGTACTTCCTCCGGCTCCCCGTTCCGTTTTTTAATTTCATCTAAAAGCGGAAGACACTGGTATTCGGGTTGTTTGCCCGTATTCATATCCACAAAAGCATTAATGCATGTCATAATACTCGAATTATCTTCTGCTCTCCCTAATGGAGTTCTTTTAAGCTCATTGTAAAAATACAATTTCATAATATCCTGCCAGCCCTCTCTAATCAGGCTAAGTGTTCCATCAAAATCAAATAATGCAACACGGAAACTCTCCGTGTTGATACTTGTACTTATTATTTCCAGCACTACTTTCTCCTTTTAGCGTGTTTACCATGCGGATTACTGGCAATATATAGCTAAACATCTCTCCGGAAATATAAATTTCACAATCCGGATGATCCATAATTATATGGCCAGTCTCCATTGCAAGTTCAAACAGAAATTCTTCCTTCAACAAAATCCTATTTTTATAACTCATTTGTCACTTCTAGATATTGCCTGACGCAAGTAGGATGCTCCCCTGAAGTACGATTGCCTCACCCAATTCACATTGCACAATATTATAGTTGCCTTCATTGCTTACAAACTGTCTTTCCTGTGTATATTTTCTAAGTAACTCGAAAAGCGGCTCACCAATAAGTGAAACACCGCCACCAATGGCAATTCGCTCCGGTTGGAACAGACATAATACATCTGCTAAGGCCATGCTCATTCCCTTTGCCACATGATTCAATTCACCAATCGCAAATGGATCGTTCTCCCCTACCGCCTTTCCCAGGACTGCACAATTGAGCGCAGTGACATCGCCATCACACAATTGCATTAACACACTATACTCTGGAACATAACCAGGTGTTCGGAGACGCTTTTCAATTGCCCAGCCTGAGCACAGTGCCTCCAATCGATCATCCTGCCCTGGCTCTTTGACTGTCCAATCTGCAATTCTGATCTGACCTAATTCTCCAGCGCCAAACCCTTGTCCATCAAACAAACCACCTTCCAGAATAAGAGCCCCGCCAATCCCGCTTCCTATATTGGAGTAAACGAACTGTCGGGTGCCTCTTCCACTTCCCAGAATATATTCCCCCCAACCAGCGGCACTGGAATCGTTGTATATATATGTTGGAATAGAAAACCTTCCTTCAAACCATGCTTTCAAGTCAAAGTCATTCCAACCGGGAACCTGCACTGATTTTATAATACTACCTTTCTTAGAATTGATTGGTCCACCAAACCCAACCCCTATTGCATTTATTTGAATGTTCTCCATCTGCTGCTTAGCCTGTATTTCTTGTAAATGTCTATCAATCCAATTAAGTATCCCTGTACTGCCATCCTTTAAATTTACTTTTCCCCTTACTGTTTCTACAATTGTGCCATCTGGATTTCCCAAAGCAATCTGCAGTTTTGTGCCACCAATTTCTACTCCAATCAGCATAGATATACCGCCTTTCAATTAAGAACTATTTTTCTATAATCTCCCCTTGTCTTATAGAATCATTCTTTCACATTATTTCAATTATACATGAATTTTTATTTTTTTAATTAAAGAATATCATGAACATGTTTTATCGTCAATATGACACATTATACAAAAAAACAGCGTTATTTTGGCAAAATATTCGCTCTCATAGTTTTTTTTGTGATTTTTCCCTTCATACATATTATACAAATCAATGATATCAGAAACTTTCATTCTGTCTTAAGCTTTTTTTGTTGACAAATTTCTTCAATAGATATATTCTGTAAGTATAAGATATTGAAAAGTGAGGCGAGACTATGAATTATAATAACAGCAACAATCTAATACCATACATTATTTCGCAAAAAGAGCATTTAAATGAATCTCATTGTAAAATTGCTGATTATATAATTTCTTCCCCTGATAAGATCATCGGTCAAACCTCCAGGGAAATTGCCGATACCTTAAATTTCAGTGAAGCTACTATTATTCGCTTCTGTCAAAAGCTTGGCTTTAAGGGATATAAGGATTTTCATCTGAAGTTAGCTCAAGATCAGGGAAATAATCCAGCCTGGCATGTTCCTCAAGGAATAACCAAAGATGATGATTGCCTAAGCGTCGTGAAAAAGGTAATGCAAATAGAGTATGAGGACATTAAGTTCACATCAGATATGCTAAATGAAGACATCGTTCTCAACGTTTTAGAACTGATAACGAAATGTAACAAGCTCGTTTTCTTTGGCGTTGGAAGTTCTGCTTTGGTTGCCAGCACTGCGAAAGAACATTTTTTACATTATGGCAAAAGTGCATATGCTGAACTGGAAGGTTTGTCTCAAATTGTTTTGGCAAATACCCTTGCTCTTGGAGACGTTGCTTTTGCCATCTCCATCTCCGGAGCATCAAAGATTCCCATTAAAGCACTGGAAGTTGCCGCAAAATGCGGTGCCCACACAATCTGTTTGACTCAAAACCCGTCCTCACCATTGGCCAAAATATCAGAATATGTATTACAGGTTTATCGCAAGGATCAATCCATTGATGACTTGGGAACCGCCTCAAGAATCGTTCACATGGCCTTGATTGACTCTCTGGCAATCGCCTATGCCTCTCAGGAATGGGATCGGGTAGCACAAATCGCTTCCGTAAACCGTGCGAATTTCAAAGATTATCTATACGGACGATAACAAACGTAAATAGATAATCACTATTGTTTAAAAACAGGTAACTTATTGTAATGAAACTGCCGCACTAACGATTAAAAATCATAAGTGCGGCAGCATTCTAACTATACTATTCTGGCTGTCCGGCATACCATTTATCTACATTTTCTTTTGTAATCAGTGTGTTTGGTATTTCAATGTAATGATCAACCTTTTCACCCTTAATAAGTTCGATCAGCATTTCTGCCGCTGTAGTCGCCTGAAGATTCGAATCTTGCCAGATAGTTGCATTCATCTCTCCGTTTTCTATCATGTTAATTGCCGATTCAATCGCATCTATGCCAATGACGATAATATCATCACGCCCGGCTGCATTACATACCCCAGCCGCTGCTATCGCCATTGTATCATTGCCGCAGAATACCACTTTCAAGTTATCACCGTATAACGACAACCAGTCTTCCATAAGTTTAACCGATTTTTCCGGATCCCAATCTGCCCACTGCTCGTCAAGCAGCTTCCAGGAGTCATTTTTATCTAAAACTTCACGTACACCGTTATGACGCTGCTGTGCTACCATGTTGCCGGAAATACCAGATAAGATACAATATCCGCCCCCATCAAGAAGAGACATCGCATAGTCTGCCTGCATATTGGAAGCCGCTGTATTATCAGGGTTTACACGTACAAATTGTTCATAATCATCTATATTTGCCGCCATACTATCTACATTGACAAGATTGGCCCCCAACTCTGCTGCACGCGTAACAATTGGTACGGCACCTTCTCCCTCAGCAAATATACATATAAAATCTGTACATCCCATATTGATAAGTTCTTCCATCTGATTGTTCTGCTTAACCGGATCAGATTGACCATCCATTACAAAGTAATCAGCAATGACACCATCACTTTTTGCTTTTTTAAGTACCTTTGTTACCGCTGAATTAAGCGCAACATGATAAACATCAACCTCATTTTTTTCCAGAAAGCCGACAATGCGCTTATCACTCTGGCTCTGTTGCGTTGTCTGCACTGCTCCCTGTTTCGTTACTTCAGTTTCAGATTGCCCAGTCTTTTGTTCCTTTGCACCGCACCCCACAATTGCCACTAACATGGCTACAACAGCCATCACTCTCACTAACGATAAGAATTTCCTCTTCATTTCCTTCCTCCTCTTTTTGAGTTCAACTTAATGATATTACTTCTTATTCATAAGTAAATCTAACAATACAGCTACTAATATCAACACCCCCTTCGTCACAGTCTGCCAGTATGAACTGATCTGCAGTAAATTCATGCTATTATAAATTACGCCGATCATTAAGATGCCAATCATTGTACCCGAGACGTTTCCTATGCCTCCCGAAAAGCTCGTACCCCCAATAACGCAGGCAGCAATCGCATCCGTTTCATAACCAATTCCAATATTAGGCTGTGCGGCTGAAATCCGGCTAGTAGTTATGATTCCGGCAATACCGGCACATATCCCCATAATGATGTAAGCTGCCATTTGCACACGAAATACGTTGATACCTGATGAGATTGCAGACAAGCGATTCCCACCTATGGCATACACATATCTTCCGAACCTGGTCTTATGCAGAAGTATATATGCAATGAATGCGATCACCAAAAAGATAATAACCGGATAAGGCACTGTCCCAAATGCTTTGCCTGTCCCAATTGCTCTAAGCTTTGGTGATACAAGTGTAACACTTGCACCTTGTCCGACTATGTAGGCTGCTCCTCGTATAACAAGTTGAGTAGCCAATGTTACCACAAACGGAAACATATTAAACTTTGATATCATAAATCCATTCAATGAACCAAATAATACCGTTACTGCTACTGCCGCCATAATCCCGATCCAAAGATTGCCAGGGGCGACATCTGTCAACATCTTACCAAGCACAACACTCGTCAATGCAATACTGGAACCAATCGACAGATCTATCCCTCCTGTTACCATAACAAATAGCATTCCGATTGCCAATATTCCATTGCTTGATACCTGAAGCAGGATGTTAATTGCATTCCCAGATGTTCTAAACACGGGAGATACTAGCGACATACCAATAATCATGGCGATAAGAATAAAACCGATTGCATATCTTTGCAAATTTAATTGTAAGATTCTTTTACTTGTGATCAATTTAGATTTATTCATTTTTTTCTCCTCAATCCTTATTTTCCAAATGCATTTGTAAGTACAGCTTTCTTCGCTAATTCAACCTTCACAAGTTCTTCTCTGCTGTATTCCCCGCTTATTTTCCCCTCATAATAAACGAACATTCGGTCACTCAAATTCATCACTTCCGGAAGCTCCGATGAAATTAATATGATTGCCATTCCCTGCTTTGCAAAATCACACATCATATTATGTATCTGCGCCTTGGCAGCTACATCAATTCCTCTGGTCGGTTCATCCATAATCAGTACTTTAGGTTGAGTCATAATCCATTTTGCCAGTACAACTTTTTGCTGGTTTCCACCACTTAACGAAAGGGCAGTAGCTTCAATACTTTCGGCTTTAAGGTTTAGTTTGTTTAATCGTTCCGTAACCTCCTTTGTCTCACGCTTTTCATCGAGCAGCATGCCCTTTTGCGCTTTATATAAGCTGGCAAGAGAACTGTTTTCCCGAATTGACCGATGCAGCATCAGGCCATACAACTTTCTGTCCTCCGGAATCATTGCAATTCCCTGATTTATTGCATCTCTGGCATTTTTAATACTGGTTTGACTGCCATTCAGAAATATCTCTCCCCGATCATATGAGTCAAGCCCGAATATTGCCCGCATTGTCTCACTTCTTCCGGAACCAACTAGTCCATAAAATCCAACGATTTCACCTGCATGAACATCAAAGCTGATATCATAAAATCCTTTTCCGCAAAGACCCTTAACACTTAAAACCTCAGCTCCGATTTCAACCTCTGCTTTAGCAAACTCTACAATATCTCCTGCCATAAGGTATATCAGATCATCATTGTTCATCTTTGCAATATCCTTTGAGTCTACATAGCATCCGTCCCTGTATACAGTTACTCTGTCACAGATTTCAAAAATTTCTTCCATTCTGTGCGATATATAGATGATTGCTATCCCTCTCGCTTTAAGGTCTTTTATGATCGTAAACAAGATATCTACTTCTCTGTTTGTCAGCGAAGAGGTCGGTTCATCCAATATAATTATCTTTGCATCAAACACAACTGCTCGAATTATTTCGACCATCTGCATTTGGGCAACCGATAATTTGCACATCTCAGTTCTGGCATCAATATCAATACCAAAATCATCAAGTATTTTTTGTGCGGCGCTATTGGTAACCTTTTTATTAAGCAGCCCGGTATGTGCAAAAACGTGTTCACGGAATAAAAAGATGTTTTCCGCAACTGTCATATATGGCTGGGGGCTCAATTCCTGGTTTACAATGGAAATACCTTGTTTAATGGCATCTGCGGCAGAGCTTATAGCAGCTTTCTTTCCGTTCAGCTCAATTTCACCACTGTCAGCTTTGACCGTTCCAGTCAGGATCTTCATCATTGTCGATTTTCCTGCTCCGTTCTCGCCCATAAGAGCATGAACTTCACCTGCCATTACACTTAACCGGGCATTTTGAAGCGCTTTTGTACCACCAAATGTTTTAGAGATATTATTCATTCTCAATATAACGTTTTCATTATTATCTTTTTTTACATTTTCCATTCTGCCACCACATGATCCTCACTGGTCCCAATAGGATCTCTTAATAATTTCGTCTTGAGTTTCCTTATCTAACGCTACAAAGCGTGCACTAAACCCTGTCACTCTTACAATCAGATCCTGATAACGTTCCGGATATTCCTGGGCCTTTTTTAATTCTTCCTTGTTCGCAACTGTAAATTGCGAGAGTAATCCGCCATGGTTGCCAATGTATTCGTTTATATTCTTGATAACTTCAGTCGGTGTATTTCCCGAAAAATGCACATCAATTGGACATGCATTAGCTGCTAATGCATGGTCAAATGATAATACTGACTGAACCACCGCTGGCAGCCCGTTTTTGATAGTTCCATGCGCCGGTGCAATATTCAGAGAGAGCAATTCACCTGCTTTTCTTCCATCAGGTGTAGCCGGCGTTGCCTTACCCTGACGCCTTACTGTTGCATAAAAGCTGTACAAGCCTGGGCGGTAATAGTAGCCATTATGTGTTTTGCATGAATAAACATGAGCACAATAGCTTTCTACCAAAGTTCGTATTATCTCATCCACTTCTGCGATTCCATTCCCATACTTTGGTACTTTGTTTATGAGTTTTTGTCTGAAATCTTCGTGTCCTTCAAAGTTTTTATGCAAAATTTCATTAAAATCCTCCAATGACATTTCTTTATTATCAAATACAATCTGCTTGATTGCCATAAGAGAGTTAGCTGCTGTTGCAAGCCCGCAACAATTGATACTCTTAGACCAATGTCTTGTCCCTCCATCTTCTGCCATCAACGCATTTTCAATACAATCCTCAAGTAAGGTCGAGGTTAATGGCCGGAAGAAATACTGATTGAAAAACGGATTACTTTGATTGGTACCTTCCACATAAAGATCAATCATATGTTTCATCTGCTTGATATAGGCTGCCAGGAAATCCTCCCATGTCTGCGGTTTAGAAATATTTAAGCCAATCTTCTGCCCGCCCAAATAACCATTATTCATAGTAAGAACTACTATTTTGGTCAGATTAACAAAAGCACTCATCGGATCAACATAAGAGTTTCCCGGAACAGCCGGTTCAATACACCCAATATGACAATGATCAATGATGTCTTTCCGGGTGTAGGTATTATCCGGCTCCATAGACAGCGCTCTGAATCCTGTCTCATCAAATCCTATAGCAGGTAAACCATGCCCGGTTGCAAGGTGCTCATAACAAGCATCCATAAATTTTTTATCGGTCTTCTCCGAATACTTTACAACAGCCTTTGGCTCTATCGTTTTAAGTTCACTTGTCGCTGAAAGAACCAACCACGATAATTCATTTGTTGCATCCTGTTCATTTTCGTCAAGCCCGCATATATTAACAGTCTGTCCATCGTCCACATGCTTATCATCAATGATTTTGGTGACCAGCCAGGAAAGGCCGTTATGAGCATCTTCCCCTGCATTCCCTACACCCTTCCATGATGACCTGCCCATTTTTTCTGAAACAGTGTATCCCATTGTGAACTTAAGCCAGAAGTCGTAAAACAATTCGGTTGCTGCTTCTTGATCCAGCACTTCTGTTTCTATATCATGTTTGTAATACTTATAAAGATATTGATCCAGCCTCCCCAATGAGTGATTGGCAACATCATCCATTTGTGTGCAAAAATAGACAAACCAAACGCTTTGAAGCGCCTCGCGAAATGTATTTGCCGGATTCATCGGTACTTTGCTGATCACCTCAGCAATTTCCAAAAATTCTGCCTGTTCAGAAGGATCACTCGTTTCTTTCGCTTTTTTCTGGTAATATTCGGCATGGCGTTTGGCACATGCGCATACTTCTTCCCACTCATATTTTGCTGAAGTCAGGAACTCTGCCTGCCTGTCTGTTAATTCTGCTTCCGTATCAGCAAGACGCTGTTCAATCATCTTTATGATTCCATTTACGCCCTGACTCAGAAAAAGTTCATGACACTCAATAATATGACCGGCATTATAAGGTAATATATAAAACATATCTTCATTAATAGCCTGGATAATCTCTTCTTTACAGTTTTGAGGATAATTCTTCATCTTATCAAATTCTGCTTCAACAAGGTGCTCTGGACGTGCATAAAATTTTTCCCCACCACATCCCGCAAATCTCGTTCCTGGTATATGGCATATCTCCGCCTGCCGCATCACAGCTGAGAAAGCAGCTGCAAAACGTTGCATTGGTGTCTTATTTGAGTCCGGTTGATATTCTATCTTTTGAAAAGGTACATAACATAATAATTTATCAAGATCGGTTACTATTTCTTTTACATTCCTTATTCTTTCCGTAACCATATAGTTACCCTCCTCACATTTGTTCCATCGGCAGCCCCATCCCATGTAATATTTCCGCCAGAGTTCTAATTCGTTGTGCTGGCAAAGGATGGATATCCTCACACTCATACTCTCTGCCAAGTGCTCTGTACTTGTTTTTTCCCAACGAATGATATGGAATCAACGTTACCGTCGATATTCCTTTGACAGACTTTAATATTTCACCCAAATCGTTTATTGATTCATCATCATCATTAATAGCTGGAATGACGGGTATCCTAACATGCAGGCTAATGTCAGTATCACTGATTCTTTGCAGATTCTTAAAGATTAATTCATTATTCTGGCCACAATACCCTTGATGCTTCTTGGGATTGGCAATCTTAACATCATATAATACGCAATCCAGATAGGGCAGTACCTCTCCTATCGCTTTATCAGACGCATATCCGCATGTTTCTATTGCTGTATGAATATTGTTTTGTTTTAATAGTTTCAATAGTGTAGAGCAAGATTTATACTGCAATAGAGGCTCACCCCCAGACAATGTTACTCCACCACCGGATATATCGAAAAACTCCTTATCTCCCAGCAGATGTTCAGCTAAAGTCTCTTCGCACCATTCTTCTCCTGATATCTTAAGGGCTTCTGTATTACATCCTTTCGCACATTCTCCACAATCAATACATCTGCTCCTGTCATAAATCAGATGACTTTCTTGTACCGAATAGCAATCTTGCGGACAAACAAAAACACATTTCTGACACAAAATACATTTTTCTTCATAATACATCAGCTCCCGGATATTGGCTTGTGACTCAGGATTTTGGCACCATTTGCAGCAGAGCGGACAACCTTTTAAGAACACTACTGTTCGTATTCCAGGCCCATCATGGTATGAGCCTCTTTGTATATCAAATACGTTTAACATTTCCCGCCTCCTGATTCATTTAAAATAGGCTTAGTTAATCTATTTTCCAAACTTTATTTTTGCATCTTCAACCAGCTTCTTCGCACCCTTCAGTCCAAACCGTGTTGCTCCCAGTTGATATGCCTCAAGCAATGGCGTGAGTGTACTTACCGCTCCGGCCGCCTTTACCTGAACCTCCGGATCTGAATACGTGCGCATAAGCATAAGATCATGATGGGTTGCACCAATAAAGTAGAACTTTCCATCGGCGTCTTTATTATAGCAGTAGCCAGTAGAAGTTTTTACAAAGCCCACTTTATATTTACTGCATATCCGACACAGAATTTTCTTTTGCTCATCGCTTGTAAGCATATCGTTTTCGAAGATCACCTTTAAGATTGCACCATAGCTTTTAACCAATGCATCAGCTCTCCGAATTTCTTCATCGATATATACCCAATCCTCACCAACAGCTTTTCCAATATTAATTACAAAATCCACTTCTGTTGCTCCATCTTCCAGTACCTGACGTGTTTCTGCAAGTTTAATATCCAGCGTACTGTTGCCGTGAGGAAAAGCAACTACTGCCGAAACCAAAATATCGGTTCCTGCCATCAATTCAGCTGCTCTCTTTGTATGATAAGGTTTTACACACACGGAGCCAACATTACATTCAATTGCAACTTTACATTCAGCCTCAAATTCCTCATCTGTCATTGCTGGGTGAAGCAGCGAATGATCTACCATCTTAGCCACTTTGTGTGAATCCAGCCCATCAAGGCTAACCTTAACATATGTACTTTCATCAATCTTAATCTCTTTACTCATCTTAATTTCTCCTTCTGTTCTCACTTTATCAATCTCAGTTTCCAAAAACATGAAATTTTCTTTTATAAAAATTCTTTTTTTTATGAAACTTTGATTCTGTTTGGATTATAACATGCACTATACAGTTGGTCAATACAACAATATTGACGAAAAGAGAACTGCTTTTTTGTGCAATTTTAATTCATTTTTTTCAAAATTTTATTGACTTTTTCTTTCACCATCTATATTCTTATAATATAACCCATTAAAAATACTTGAAAACCAATAAAGTGAGGTGAATTCTCAATGCCATCAAGCAATACCACCAGTATTATTCCTTATATTATTTCACAAAAAGAATATTTGAATGCGTCTCAATGCAAAATTGCCGATTATGTAATCTCTTCTTCGCACAAAACAATCAACCAAACTGTTAAAGAGTTTGCAGATACATTAAACTTGAGTGAAGCAACAATTGTTCGTTTTTGCCAAAAGTTAGGATTTAATGGATATCGGGACTTTCGTTTAAAGCTAGCGCGGGACCAGGGAGCTAACTCCACATACCATGTTCTCGAAGGAATCACAAAAGATGATAACCGTTTAGAAGTGGTGAAGAAGGTATTGCAAATTGAATTTGAGGATATTAAGCTCACCTCAGGTATATTAGATAAATTAGTTATTCCCAGAGTCCTGGACCTGATTGCCAAATGCAACAAACTTGCCTTTTTTGGTGTCGGAAGTTCTGCTTTGGTTGCAAGTACCGCCAAGGAACATTTTCTCCTTTATGGAAAAAGTGCATTTTCCGAATTGGAAGGATTGTCCCAAATTGTATTAGCAAATACTTTAGGATCAGAGGATCTTGCTTTTGCTATCTCAACCTCAGGTATGTCAAAGATTCCATATAATGCGATAGAAATTGCCGCTAAAGGTGGTGCCAACACAGTTTGTCTGACGCAAAACCCCACATCTCCTTTAGCGCAAATATCTGATTGCGTATTACAGGTTTATCATAAGCATCAACATATTGATGACCTGGGAATTGCAACTAGGATTGTACATATGTCATACATTGATGCCCTAGCTGTGGCTTATGCTTCACAAGAATGGGATCAGAGAGCATATATTGCAATGACAAACCGTAAGAATTTTAGACATTATCTCTATGGTCTCTAAATTCTCATCCTGCATTCTACTTTTTAGAAAGAACACCCGGTTAATTATTACTGACCAGGTGTTTTATCATATTTATGATCCAAATGCAGCCAGGTAAAAACCATCTTTCTCATTCTGATGCCGCCTGTGTCTCCACTAATATAACATACACGTTTCCTGACTTTCCTGTCGCAAAATCGTCATGAAAGCAACTGCCTTTTATGACGAGGCTGAAATTAAAAAGGATATGCAAAAAGTCAGCAATCAAAATATCGTATTAGTTGATAGCAGTTAATTTGTAACCTCCACCCTGTTTCAATTTGGAACCTGGAATCAGATCAATACATTAATAACTGATAGCCAGGTTGACAAAAAGGCTCTTCATAATATCAGGAAAAATACAAATATCATGAATAATTCTTTTAAAACCCTTACTTGCATAGTGTTGTTGCAAAATCCTTTAAAAACAAGACTTTCTGAATTACAAATTAGTATTTTTGCACCAATTTAACCTATATTGAGGATACTTTCAGGCAAGTTCGGCATA
>Ga0153920_1000204_pt1 | contig 23333 bp, 26 predicted proteins | sample TSNJ004MetaG_FD_104713 | JGI IMG/M metagenome (GOLD analysis project Ga0153920, IMG submission 104713) | Attine ant fungus gardens microbial communities from New Jersey, USA - TSNJ004 MetaG | ecosystem: Host-associated > Fungi > Mycelium > Unclassified | place: USA: New Jersey, Brendon T. Byrne...
AAACCCGTTGCGATAAAACCTTAACTCGTTGCAAGGAGTTAAAAAATTCATTAAACTTCTATGGTTTCCCGTCAATTCCGAAAGATATGGTGATCAAAGGATGAGCATAGAAGAACTGAAAACTCTTGTCGGACGTCCATATACGGAATTTGACAAGGCAGGAAATTACTTTGGATGTTTTGAACCTTTGTATTTCTTGTATCCCGAAGCCCCGAGATTTAAACTGCCGGAAAATAAAGAAGATTTTTACGATTTTGCACTGAATAGAATTCAAGAAACTTTGGAGCAGATTGATTGTAATGAAATATCTGAGGGTGATGTAATTGTTTTCAAACATCCTTTTAACGTATTGCATATCGGAATTTATCTTGGCGATTTCAAGATAATACAAGTGTTCAAAAATTCAACAATGACTATTAATAAAATCGATTTGGATAACAAACGAATTGTCGGGGTATTTAGAGAAAGGCGGAATTATGATTAGGGAAACTTAACTTATTTCTTTTTTGGAATCTTAGTTGTATAATAACTAAAAGACTGAGGTGAATATGGAAGAAATGACAGAAAAAATAGATTTTTATAAAGACGGAAAAGATTATGCAACAGACATGCCTATTTGGAAGCTAGTATTGCTATATGTTTTTACGCTAAGTTTTTACAGTGTATTTTGGAACTATATGAATATTCGTATGTTAAATCATATAGGTAAATCAAGAGTAACACCCTGGGTAGCTCTTTTTCTTTTTGTTCCAATTGTTCCATATTACATATTTTATAAAATTTTACAATTAAATAATGACAAATCAACATTAAATCACATTAAAACGATAATTCTCATAACTGTACTTTACTTTTTTCAATGGACCGGTGGTTTTAAAGACCCATATTTTTGGCTTTTTTTATTGACAGTTATTCCGGTCGCATTTTTACAATTAGAGATTAATAGATATATAAAAAATAATAGAATTTAAACAAAGGAGAAAAAATGTTTAAAAAAGCAATTCAATGGGTAACCGGCAACAAGTCCGGTGCTACCTCAATTAAGTATGCAATCAATTGGATTTCATCAAAAGTACCCATAATGGGAGCAGTATCAAGTTCAGTATCTGTACTAAAAAGCATGGATAGTAAAAGTGAATTATACTACAATGCCGGAATGGGTGAGGCTGGTGCCAATGCTTTGGCTGCTGCTGATACTATACCGGAAATGTTTGCAAGTACAGCATATGGTGGAATTAAGGGTCCTCAAAATGCTATAGGTAAGTTCACCCAATGGGTGACCAAATCAAAAATCAATAATGCAATTTATGAAAATAGCACAAATAAAACCCTTAATCAATTTAATTCAACAAGAGGCAGTGGCTTAAATAGTGGCACAACTACCACAAATATGAAATGGAAAACCTCATCAGGCAATACTGTAGAAATGGTTGGAACATACCAAATAGACGAAAGTGGTAAGATAACCCCAAAATCAAATCCCGCAATTGAAGCTTATTCATCAAGCGATGGAACATTCAAGACAGGCATTGAAGAAAATGTTTACTTAAACGATATCGGCGGTGTTCCAACCGGTCAGGCTGTACCAGTGAATAATGGATTGTCCAACAGTTCAGGGGTATCAGATGCACTGATTAAAATCCAACAAAATATACCATCATTCAATTTTGAGGCTTTAGCGTCTTTAGGTAATCTTGGTGCAGCCGCAGGCGGCAGCGTAATGGGTTCTATATTGGGTATGATTACAGGTTTAGGTTCAATTGCATTAGGTGCAGCATTGGGCGGAGCATTTGGGGGTAGTGGACCCAGTTCAAATGCTTTTGTCAGCGGCTATACCTTAAATTACCACAATGGCGGCGTTGTCCCGGGGCAGGGAGAAGTTCCGGCACTTTTAAAAGGGGGCGAAACCGTCAGGACAAAAGCACAAGAAGAAGAATTAAAGCAGATTCTATACGACAAATATGTCGGGAATTTTATTCCAACTGCTTGCGGATCAGCAACCCAACCCCAAAGGCAGCAAGAACAAACTGCACCTCAAGAACAAAAATCGATTCACCAACAGATTACACGAGATGATGAATTATATATTTTAAACATTATATATGACGCGATTGAAAGAAATCGTTCAGGACTTAGAAATTTAATACAGGCATTGTAGCCACTTAGTAACTATCGCATCAATAAAATTCAAAAAATGTAACCTATTAACAATTGAATATTATTATGTATAATAATCATAAGGAATTATTATGGAAGAATTAACAGAAAAGATAGATTTTTATAAAGACGGAAAAGATTATGCCACAGATATGCCTATTTGGAAATTTATACTATTGTACATTTTTACAATAGGTTTTTATGGAGTATTCTGGATTTATATGAATATGCGTATGCTAAATCATGCAGGTAAATCTCAAATAACTCCCTGGGTAGCAATTTTTCTTTCTATTCCAATTGTTCCATACTACTTTTTTTATAAAATATTACAATTAAACAATGATAAACCATTATTAAATCATATAAAAACAATACTTCTTCTAATTGTTCTTTACTTCTTTCAGTGGACTGGATATTGGAAAGATCCATATTTCTGGCTTGGACTACTAACTGTTCTGCCCGTTATATTTATACAATTAGAGATTAATAGATATATAAAAAATAATAGAATTTAAACAAAGGAGAAAAAACATGAATTTTAATAAAAAAATAATAATAATTTTCGGAACAACTTTTTTACTTTTTATTATTTTGCTCATAACAGCAGGAATTGATAATAAAAGGCATAGTAGTGATTATATCAGAACACGAGAGTTTGCTTCTGAAATTTACAGTATATATAAGAACAATAATTATTGTAATGAACAATTATCTTCAATTGCTGTTGAATTGTTTTTAGAGCCTAAACATAATTCAAAAATCGAAGAAATTATCAATAATAAAAAATATTTGAATGATATTTATAATAGTTGCATAACAACAAAAAATGAAATTCAAGCGGTACCCGTCCCGGAAATTGAGATCGACTACAAAACTAAAAAAATGAAAGAATTGCAGCAAAACTTTGTCAACACATACAATATTTGGGCAAATTCTTCAAAAATATTAGCACAGTGCTCAAATGCAAATTTTGATTGTAAAGAAGAATATTCCCAAAACTTTGATAAATTCTTAAAAGTCAGCTATAACAGCAATTTACTATATGCAGATACTTATAGAACAAATTGTGTTATGGATACTATTTTATATATACCCTCAAAATTATATATTATTGCCAAATCGTTTATAAATGACAAATTTCTAAGATTTGCATATAAAATAAAAAAATATTAAATACTAATTTTAAATAAACTACATCCCAAATGTCATACGAAATTTATTTTAGTATGATGTTTCAAGGAGCTTTCATATATTACATATCACATAAAATAACAGATTAGCAACGAAAGGAAGGTTAACACACCATGGCTAACAACTTTTTTAAAGACCTTTTTTGGGGACCGACACCCGAAAACAAGGAAGAGGCAACAAGATTACTTAATGCAACCAATACTGAAAAATCAGCAATAAACTTCTACAATATAATAGAAGGAGATTCGGAAGTAAATTCATTTCTTTCTCCACTCAAACAAATACTGCAACTCAAATGGAAAAGTGCAGAGGCGCATGCCAAAAATTATGGAATTCAAAATAATACTTTTACTTTTTCTGATCCGCGAAGTGTTTACAAAGAAAAATTTTTAAAATGGGCATTTAAATCAACGGTTAATGCTGCAAAAGGAACTCCCAGAGCATTAAAAAATGCGGTTACAAAAACAACGTCAGGCATGAAATTCACAGGTAATGCAATAAAAAACCAATATAATAAAGATTTTAGCTCTTTCCCCTACAACAAACCTGCTGAAACAGATTCACAATTCAAATTACAGATAGAAAAAAATCAATACTTAAACGACATTGGCGGTGTTCCAACCGGTCAGGCTGTACCAGTGAATAATGGATTGTCCAACAGTTCAGGGGTATCAGATGCGCTGATTAAAATCCAACAAAATATACCATCATTCAATTTTGAGGCACTTGCCGCACTGGGGAATTTAGGCAACACGGGAGGGAGTCTTCTGGGAACTATTTTAGGCAGTACTTTGCCATTATTAAATTTGGCATTACCGTTTATTGGACCTGCAATAGGAGCCATAGGCGGTGCTTTTTCCAGTTTTCTTGGTCATTTTGCTACAAAAAGTACAAGCCTTCAATACTTCCCTTGTTTTCACAACGGCGGTGTCGTCCCCGGTCAGGGTGAAATTCCTGCTTTATTAAAAGGTGGCGAAACCGTCAGGACAAAGGCTCAGGAAGAAGAATTAAAACAACTGTTATATGACAAGTATGTAGTTAATGGTACTCCTACTGCTTGTGGGGAATCCACTCAGCCTAAAAGACAAGAATCTATAGAAAATTACAAAAGACCAATTCATCAGCAAATTACACGAGATGATGAAATATTTATACTCAACCTTGTATCTGATGCAATACAAAGAAACAGGCAAGGATTAAGAGACTTAGTTTTAGGAGCATAGACTCCTTTTTGAATTAATTATTAAGTTCAACACTTTGGATTTCAAAGTGTTATTAAGATGTACAAAAAAATAGAAAGGACAAAAATATGGGTATAGAAGCCTTAGTTTTAGCAATTGCCATACCTTCTGCTATAGCAGGTCTTGGTTTGGGAGTTACACTTATGACTGTTGCAATTAATGGTGCAGTACAAGCAAATAGACGAAATAAAGAATATTACAAAAGATTAAATGCAATGTTGGACGCGAGTCCCACTTATAGTGGTGGCTATCTCGCAACTCAAACTAACAATTGTCTTGCTGTGCCGATTACTTACGGCGAAGTTAAAGTAGCAGGCAACACTATCTGGCAGGACGATTCCAACGGGACTTTGAGCAAGGTTATATCATTCGGCACAGGTGAGATTGAATCAATTTATGACATTGACGTAAACGACAAAGCAATTGGCTCATATGCCGGTGTGTCCTATAGTGCATACAGAGGCACAATGTCGCAGCAGATTGACTCACGTGTCCATGGTGCAACCCAAGAAGATAAAGTTAACAGAGTCGGCGGGTTGAAAGGTATCGCATACATTGCGGTTACTGCTCCGGCAAATTCACAACTTGCAAGTTGTTTCAACCTGACTGCGAAATTAAAAGGTCAAAAGGTTAAAGTCTATTCAAACTTAAGTGAATTTGAAGTCAAATACTCCAACAACCCTGCCTGGTGTATCTTGGACTTTATTACAAGCTATAATGGCTGCGCATTGGATATGTCAGAGATTGACCTTTCTACATTCCTTGAATCCGCACAATATTGCGACGAAGAAGTTGGTGAAAAAGATAAGAAGCAAAAACGATTCACAATGAACTTAGTTCTGGATGAAAGACGCTCACGCCTTGAATGGCTTGATATGATGCTTATGACGTGCCGAGGTTATGTGACTTATCAAAGTGGTAAACTTTCAATGAAAATTGAAAAGCCTGAAGAAACAATGCAAGTTTTCACTCCCGATCATATTTTGATGAATTCCGAAAGATTTTGGACAACCCCGAGAGAAAAAAGAACGGATATTTTCAAAGTTCAATATATCGACCCGAATAACGAATATGCAAAAATCTACGCAACCGCCGAAGCCGAAGAATTTGAAAATGAACAACCGATTGTGCAAGAAGCACGAGTTTTTGGCGTAACAAATTTCAACCAGGCATCACGTTTGGCTTGGTATTACCTCAACCAGGCAAAAACTTGTAATAAATTTATATCTTTCAAAACTTCTCAAGAGGGCTTGGACAGAACTGTTGGGGATGTAATCGAGATTACAAGCACATTTTTGGGCTATGAGCATAAGAAAATGCGTATAATTCACATGGCAGAGGCTCAAGAAGGACAAATTGAAATCGCTTGCAAGGAGTACAACCCTGATCTTTATTGCGATAAGCTGGGAAGTGCTGAGCCGATTGCCAATTCTGTTACTTTGCCAAGTTTGTTTGCAACTCCGCCAACTCCTGAAAACCTTGTGTTAGAAGAATACGGTTATAGAACCCCTGAAGGCAACCACATTTCCTCAATCATTGTAAAATATGATGCTGTAAATTACATATATTTCAATCGTTATGAAATAAGTTACTCCAACGATGAAGGCGAAACTTGGAATCAGGGAAATGTTTCATACAATAATATGTTTTTGATTCCCAATGTTGAAATAGGTAGGAAATATCTGATAAAAGTTCAAACTATCAATAATAGAGAAGTTTTTTCTGAGCCAGCCGAAGCAAGTGTTCTTACCGTTGGTAAAAACAACCCTCCGCAAGCCCCTAAGGACTTTATACTTATACAAAAAGGCGACTTCTTAAAAGCCATGATTACCCCTCCGGACGATCCGGATATTGCCGGCTACGAAATTCGAATCGGCACAGACTGGGAAAACTCCGAACTTGTTCATTGCTGCATTGAAACTTCAACTATGTTTCGCCCTACCCAAAACGGCACAGCTTGTTATCTAATCAAGGCAGTGGATAATGTCGGGAATTATTCCGAAACCGCAACACGCGCAGTACTTGAAATTTCCGGCATAATGCCTAAAAATATAATTATTGAAAAAACTTTCACACAAGAAGATCTTATTATAGAAGATAATGAAATTCTTTTACCTGTAATGGATTTGGGTGTGAATTTCCAAGATTACAGACAAATGCGAGAAACTCGGCTGTTTGTGAATTTTGAATCAGAAGCAAACATTATGTATCGTTGTGCTTATTCAGATTTCAAAGGTTGGGATTACTTGGTTTCTGATGAGGACGAATGGGAAGATAACGCTCCGACGATGTGGTCAGACTGGAAATTGCATACTCAAGAGCCAACTTTCTGCGGACAGTATTTGCAGGTAAAAATAATTGGTGAAAATCTTGACCAAATCCCATCAATTAATATAATTGCTGATGTCGAAGATATTGAAGACATCGTCACAAACATTGAAATTCCCGCGAAAATAACAACAGTTACATTAAACAAAAACTTCACCGTCCCTCCTGTAATTATCCCAACAACGGTAGATGAAACCGGCAAAACATGTGCCTGGCGTGTAACGCACAGTGATTTACATCATTTCGACATAGAATTATTGGATAAAAACGACAATACAATCAAAGGCAAAATACTCTCAGCAACTGCAAGAGGGTATTAACCCGATTCAGTTTGAAATTTCTTTTTATAACAAAAGCCGGCACTTATGTGCCGGCTTTTGTGTTCACAATTTTATTTGTTCATCCGAGAATTAGAAAACAACGTTTTCAATTCCACTCTCCTTTAAATGGGGCTTGTTCCTATATCGCCAAAAACAAGACCCATACCTCACAGGAGAATTTTTAAAATTTGTCGGTAATTCTTTTTGTTTCCGCATTTATATTATCAATTATAATAGGCAGAGGAGAGATTTTTGGATGGTCTGCATTACAATCGCAATAATCATGCATAATATTTAAGTAAGATTGAATATTACGCATTGCTTCTTGAATCTCAAAAAACTGTTCTTTTGTCATTACAAACATGCCGTCAGAATTTTCACTTATAAATTGCATAGTTTTCTCCTTATAAATTATTATTTTTTGCACGCATGCAAAATTATATTATAATTTTATCATAAAATTGCATATATGCAATATAATAATGAAATAAAAAAATTTGGTGCGAATTTGAAAACATTACGCGAAAAGCGTAATCTAACTCTTAGTTATGCAAATTATAAAGGCGGTCTTAATCCGTCAACAATAAGCAGAATAGAAAAAGGCGAAGTCGAACCGAAATTAACTACCCTTTTAAAAATCGCCAAAAGCTTAAACGTAGATATTAAAGACCTATTTGATTATTGATATTCATTGTTATATTTAAGACAAAAGTCAAGCATTTGTGATAAAATAATTGACAGGAGATATCCTCAAAGACTTTGATATTGAGATGAAACTGCCATAAATAAGGAAAACATGATAATGGAAAATACTATAATTTGGTTTCAAGCAAATGTGTATCAGACACTTACTGGGATAGCTGCGATAGTGGGTGCACTAAGTTGGATTCCAATACTCATGGACAAATGTAAAAAACGTGAAGTAAGAGCCGACTTGATTCATTGCAGATTTTTTAATGAATTTTCAATACCCGTTTTGCCTCCCGACTATTTAGGTCAACTAAAAAACAATTTTGACGAAAAATTCCCACAATATAAAGGTGCGTTAATAGTTGTAGGAATAAACATTTGTTCAGTCAATAAGGATTTCGTTGTAGACAAGGTTGAAGCAACGCTAAAAATGGATAAATCGGAACATAACACAATTCTTATTTCACCCGATGTAGTCGTTGACCATGTTTCATTGGATAAAGCAGATTCGGCAAGATTATCAATACCATCATCTTTAGATGTTGCAAAAATGAAAAATATACAAGCCAATTTAAACACAAGACTATACATGGCGTTTATCTGTAAAGATTTACTAGAACTAAAATATGATGCGTTTAAAAATTTGCAAATAAAGTTTATTGACATAAATGGCAAAATTTTTGAAATGAATATCGATGAAAATAAAATAAACGAAGCTGCATTAATTTTTGACAGAGACATTTATGATGTTGATTATTTGGCACGGATTGGATATAGAAAGTTGAATGAAAATGCATCAGATACCCTTAGTATTTTGGGCAGAGTGAGTGCAGCAACAAATATGACAATACCACAGCAAGAGGATAAACAGGGGCAATGACCTAAAAGTTCCCAAATGTAACATTTGAATTAAAAAAGGGACTTCTTAAAAGTCCCTTTGATTTAAAATGGAGGATAGGAGAATCGAACTCCATTTTGTGTTTTTGGTGATTTTTTGTATTGTTTTGAAACTATTAATATTATTGAATTTTGTCCTTTGTGTCTCATGTAATTGTTAATAATTTTTGGATGCTATTTGTAACTTTAGCACCCAGATAGCACCCACATTATATAAACTCAAATAATATTTTCTTATAAGTACCTTCCGTTCAACATAGAAATTTTTAAAATTTCATTTTTATAGTATTATAATAAAATTAAAGTTAAATCTTGGAGTGAGCTGATGGGAGAGCAATGTAGTGAATTCTATAAATAATTATAAAAAATATATTGTAGCTCTTATTGATATTGTAGGCTTTAAGAATATGATTGACAAAACATATACTGATGAAAATATGTTTAGCCGCATACATGAAGCATTAAGTCGTTTTACAGCCCTAAAATCTCGTGAAGCTTGGGAAAATGCTAAGATTTTGATGGATATTGAAGAAGACGCACAGAAAAAAACATTAGACGATTTCTATATTGAAAATATGGTTCATTGTGCTTGTTTTTCCGATTGTGTTATTATTGCAGTGGAAGCCAACGACAAAATCGATGAGAGAGTATCTGCCATTATTGCATTACTTGCGCAAATAAGTGCAGACTTATTAAGACAAGGGATTTTTATAAGAGGCGCAATGACATATGGGGATTTGTTTATTGAACAAAATGCTGATATATATTTTGGTAAAGCATTAAATCATGCTCACGAGCTTGAAACTAAAATCGCTAAATATCCAAGAATTGTGTTATCAAATGATTTGATAGCAAAATTAAATTATCCTTTACTAGCTAAATATAATAGATTTCCATACTATCAATATATTGAACGATTTACTGATGGGACTGTCGGATTTTCACCACTGATATATTTCCAAGTTATGCAAAGTGCACCTGATATTTTTTCTGAACAAGAGTTAAAATCTGCGTTAAATGAGGTAAAAAACAATATTATATTCGAACTCAATAAGAACTTTGAAAATCCATATATTTTTGAAAAGTATGCTTGGCTAAAAGACCAATACAACGACTTGATAATATTGGATTTTGAATTAAGCAAAATTCTTGAACCAGATACGATTCATGGATATAAGATTCATTATTACACAAAAGAAAATCATTGAAAGTGTTTCAACATTAATTTACAAACCTGTAAATGATTAATATATCACGCAGCGCATTTTAGAATTTCTGAATGCTTAATTATTATTTTTAGGAAATAATTTTTTGTGAAATTTTTTGTGTTGTTCCTCTTGCCACTCTCTAGTCCACTTCCAACTTTTAGTATGAGCTTTTTTTGCTTTACACTTTGAACAGTACCTCTGCTCCATAAAATGCGATACATTGTCAAGAAAAACATTCTCGACCTGATAATATTTTTTTGTACAACATAATCCCTTGACCCCTAATGTAGATAGCTTCAACATTTGTCCTAACGGGCTTGTAATAGATTGATATACATATAAATGAACACAGTTTCTTAAAGCTCTTTCAGGATTTAGTGCGTCTATTGCTTCTACGATTGCCATATCCTCATCAGTTTGTGGGTTACTTATATCTACTCCTAACCCTCTCATTTGGTCTTTTAATAATGCTATTTCTTCATCAATAGAAATATTTCCTTCAGTGGTATCTCTTGCGTCTATAAGATTTTTTATGTAGTTTTTGACTTGCAAAAACAACTCTCTCCGTAAGTTTTTATCAGGTATTTGTGAAATATAAGGATATATATCATCTTTTAATTTTTTTCCAAGAATTTTCATATTTGAATTTAAAAATAGACTCTTGTACTGTAGTTTTACTTGGATTAATAACTCAAATCTATTCCAGTTTGGCTTGTTATTATATATAACTTTTGATAAATCCAACGATAAATTAACTAACAAATCAAGATGGTTTTCTATTAATTTAAAAGCTTCTTCATTATTGCGTATTAAGAAAAATAAGAAACCTATCATAGACATAACAAATTCTGGAACTATGTCTATTAGGAGACTATAATAATTGCTCGTAACAATAGAATTAATCTGTCCTAAACTCTCATCAATAATTTTGGCAATTTCTTTGGAAAGCTCATTTATTTGGCTAGAAATAGTCAGAAGCCAAAAGCCCGTAAAGTCTTCGGGTTCTTTTTCATGTTGTTGTACGCTGATATTTAGCCATTGAAATTTTGAACTTAATTTATATAAAATTGCTAAATTGAGCCATAGTTTTGAGGCTATTTTTAATATATCATTATCTTTTAAATTATTTGTTAATTCGACATATTCAAGACCGATATTTAAATCAGCGTTTGACCTGTATTCCATAATTTCACTTATATGCATACCAGTTCTACTTGCAGCTCTTCTTAGGGCTAACTTTTTATAAGCCAAGGTATTAAATTTGAAAGAAATGCTTTTATCTGACTTTAGATTTTTTTCAATTAATTCCAATAGTGCAGAAAAATCTTCTTTTTCAGAAAGTTGCTGCATTTCATATAAGTCAACATTTTCAATTTGATTTAATAAGGTTTCTTTAAAATTACCAATATCGATATTTTTACTCAACCCTGCATAATCATAAAAATTTATTTCTTGAATTAACTTCGATGCATTTATTTTATTTGACATTGCCATATCTCTTATAATTTCTTTGTGAGTTTCAGAAAAATCATTCACTATATCAATATGTACAGAAAAAGTTTGCTGATTATTGTTGAGGGCTAGCCTATATGCGTCATTTAATGTTTTGTCCGTTTTAAACGATACCCAATAACATTTTTCGGTATTATTATCGCAAACAAAAAGATACGTTGGCATAGATATTTCTTCGATTAAATATTTTGCATTGTCTATCTCAAAAGAAAAACTAATAGCTTCACCATTGTTTATATAAGATAAGTTCTCAGAGCCTTTCAGCTGCACTTTGGCAAAACTTCCTGTTGTTTTTCCTGTGTCATCAAGTATTTCAATTTCATAATCGACACCAAAATCAATTTCTTGAGTTGAGCGAACAATCCAATTTTCAGGTCGCAAATAATTAAATATATCATTTGCCCTTAATCCTATTCTTTGTCCCTGTGATTGTTGCATAAAAGAACCTCTTTTATGCTATTATAACTCAAAAACAATGCATTTAGATTAATATAAAAGAATTAATATCTTAGTCGCATAGTTTTCAAAAAATGATTGACACATTCAACAGCTTTATTTTTATTGCAGTAATATTCTGTTAAGATTTTGCATTTGTAAATTATCATTTCCTTTTTATTGTTTATCCAATAAAATTCTTGCGTAATTGAATGCTTTAATTGAGGTTATTTATATCTTCCATTATTTTGTGATAATTATCAGAAATATTTTCAAATTTTTCATAGCTAGTTAAATATTTGTCTTTAATATTTATATCTATTAATTTATAAAACATTTCCATATAACCTAATGTAAGTAATATACATTTATGCGTAATTTCTAAACTTTCCTCAAATCTATTATTTCCGACAATTACCCCCTCATCACTCATATAATTCATAACATTGCAATGCACATAGCAATTTGAGTCAGCATAATACTTTCTATAAAATCTGAGTTCATCTAGCAAATTGGTATTATTTCCTATTTCTCGCATAAGCTCATACATTTTCAATCCGTGCCATTCATTTATGCTTTTAGTATTATATTTTGACTTAAAATCATTTACTAGTTTATTTAATTTTAAATTAATATAAGTTTTCTCTACTTGCTTGTATATTTCTGTTTGTACTTCATTTCGAGGGATAAAACTTTTATCCCAATCAGACTTGTAATCTATAAAGTAGCGATTCAAAGAAATATTAGTATAGTCATAAAATCTTTTAATTAAATTATTAATTTCTTCATCTGTGTTTCTAGAAAATATATACATAAAGTTCATTATATGTTCAAATAAACTTCTGAAAATAATTTTTGCTTCATCGGGGAAAATATGATATTTATCCCCAGCACATAAATTCAATGTGGAATATAAAAGATTAAATGTTTTAATAAAATGCATTTTTAGATAAATTTTTTGCAGATGTTCTTTTTTATTTATTTCACTATTAATTTCTTCGTTTCTAAAATAACGAAAAATTTTGTCCCTAATTTCTTCATTGAATAATATAAAATACTCATGTAAACACCTTTGAATATTTGATTTATTGGTAATTTGAATTTCTGATAATAATTTTAATATCTCATTCTTATCATACATTCTATATTTATTAATGGGATGTCTCTTAGGTCTTAACCTCCCTGATTTATCCCAGCGCCTTAATGTGGTCTTATCAACCCCCAAAAGCTTTGAAGCCCCTTTAATTGTCATATAGTCTTTGGTGTTCATGTTTTAATTGTATAAACCAAAATAAAACATTATGCAAGTATATGCAACTATATATAAAGAAATTTTATAATTATTTTTTGCTTTTTAGCGCCTTGTATTTTTCTTTCATATTTTTCCGCTCTGCTTTTGTAAAGTTTTCTACGAGAAGCTTATCAAACCCTTCTGGGTTAAGCTCGCAATGATAGTAATAGTGTTCCATTTTACGTCTTTTTTCTTGTTCTGGCGTTTCTTGCTCATTAGTCTTCGGGAAATATATCTTTTTTGCCTCCAACAGTAGTTTTGCAGCTGCATATACAGAAACTGGCCAGCCTATCCATTTTGGTCCAAATTGTTTTATACAAAGCCAAGTAGCAGGGATTACGCAAAACCAAAGGAGCATAAGGAACTTAATACTTTGGTTTTCTTTTTGTCTTTGCTTTACCCACTTGTCAATATTTTGTTTTATTTGTTCATCAGTTCTAAAATTTATTTCCTGATATATTTTATCCCACGCTTTTTTAAAATCTTTGACTTCGTATTTTGGCAAATCATGAGTATTCCAAGAAGTTTTAAATTGTTTTGTTGTTGGCTCTATCCAACCAATTAAGCTGGAATTTTCTGATTCTTTTACATAGACATAAGAGCCAGTATTATCAAAAGCGCAAGTTAGTGTTGGTATTGGGTATTTTTCAATCCAACGCGTAGTTTCTTTTTGTATAATCTCTATCATTTTGGCGTTGCTTGTATTCTTTGTAAAAGATATGCCAAGCGAGGCGAAGTTGCTTTCGTACATTGGCTTATATTCGACTATGTAATTATCCAAAGCCTCTTTGACTGTATCGAAAACTACTCTTTCTTGCATGGGAATTTCCTTTTGATTGTATGTTAATTTTAAACATTTATTTGCAATTTGCCATTATAGACGAATAAAATGCATCCATTTTATTAGCAACTTGCATCTCTTTGCTTTTTATAATGTGAGAATATGTGTTTAAGGTTACATTTTTATCAGCATGTCCAAGTCGACCGCTCATAGTCACTAAATCTTCGCCTGCCGAAATCATCAGGCTTGCATTTGTATGTCGTAGTTGATGGAATGTTATCTTGGGCAGATTATGACGCTCTAAAAAACGTACAAACCATTTGTAAGGAAGTTGGGGACTAATTGCTGCTCCATTCTCATGTAAAAACACATGCGGATCATTTTTCCAAGCTGTGCCTAATCTTAGCCTATCTTCATTTTGCTGTCTTTTATACTCTTTTAAAATAGCCAGTACTGTTTTTGAAATAGTTACAACTCTTATGCCGCTTTCTGTTTTGGGCACGCCTTCAATATTACCATAGCCACCGACATAATGACGTTGTTTGTTAATGTTTACAATGGATTTATCAAAATCAATGTCATTCCATTTTAGTCCTGTAAGCTCACCTTTTCGCAAACCTATATCTACCGCAAGATAGACCATTGCAACATATCTTAAAGGCTCATTTTTAAGGGCATCCAACATCATTACGATTTGCTCATCATCATAATACTTGGCTTTTGATTTTGGGGCTTTTTTCAGGTCAACACGCATAGCAGGATTATGCATTATAATATTCCATTTCATTGCTGTTGACAAAATCGAGCATATTATCCCATGGTGATTACAAACCGTTTTTTCTGATAATTTTTTATCATTTTTATAAATAAACATCTTTTTAATGCTTAAATCATATGTATCGCATAATTTTTGAGCAGTGCGAAAATTTGTATCTTTTCCAGCCCTTAGCCGATGGCATGTTTTGAATGATAAGCCAGTGGTTTTTTCTATTTGAGATATAGTAAAAGATTCAAGATACCCTTTTAAACGTTCTGTGGGGGTGTATCGACCGTCAAGTCTTATATTATCCTCATTAAGGTTATTGTAAAACTGCACCAAGTGAGTAGGTTGCAATTTGCTTAGCTTAATATGTCCGATAGCTGGCAAAATCCTCTTTTCAAGTTTCATTTTGTAAGATGCCAATGTAGCAGGTGCAAGATTTATTTCAGCATAATCCTTAAACCATTTTTCGGTAAAATCGGCAAAGGTTATTTTCTCGCCATCTAAATATAGACCGTCATCAACCTCTTTTTGAAATAATATGCACAAAGCATTTAGCTCTTTTTCCCGCTTGCTTGAAGACATATTTTCAGGCAATTGAATAGTTTTAGTTACACGCCTGTTTTTACCTTTTGAATTGTAGCCGGATGATGCAATTAATCTATAAGTATTTTTTGAGCGTTTTTCATAATATGCCATTTTTACCTCTTAAATTCTTTAAATATTCCATAAATTCAGTGTCATTGGTGATTTTATTAGCATCAAAATCAAATGGAATAGCCTCTAGGTTCATATATATTTCCTCATCAAAACCATCATAGAAACAAGTTTCGCATTGCATTTTTTCTTTTTTAAGTTCCTCTCTTATTTTTGATAGTAATTTATATAATTTTTCCTGAAAAATATACTCGATATCTTCAATCCTTATCTCTGCGATTCTTCCTTCTTTACTGGTGAGGACACTAACTTTATTGTTCCTTCTTGCACACCAATGTCGAATATCATTTTCATCTTCTTGTTTTATCGAGTCCTCACGCTGGAACAGTTGAAACTCAATGCCTGCACAATAAAAATAATGACTTAGTGCATTTAACAAAGGATAGCCATACCCTATTTTAAATATGTGATTTAAAATATAAACAATATTGCACTTTGGCGATTCCTTTAGCCAAAATTTTAAAGCATTAATCACCTCATCAGACAATCCCAAATCTTCACTTGAAAGCATATTTTCATAATATCTACTATTTTTTGTACCTAGCAAATATTCCATAGGTGTATTGAAAAATTTGCTATATGCCTGTAATTCATTAATAGAAGGTAATCTCTTTCCATTCTCCAGTTCTGAAATTTGAGGTTTTTGTATATGTATTTCTTTGGAAAGCATATCTTGTGTATAGTCTTTTGCAACGGTATCATGCTCTTTCCGTAATTTTTTAAATCTATTTCCAAGTTTAGGATATTTCTTTCTTGCCATATTACTCCTTTTATTATTAAATAGATAACTTTTACTATTAAGTTATTGTATTTTTATCATTTTTGCATGTTTTTCACTATTTGTCAATGGTTTACGATAATATATTATAGAAATATTAAATATAAAATATTTTTTATTGATTTGATAATAAATTAAAGGAGGTAAACAGTGCAAAACAATTTAAACATTCCAAAAATGGCAACTATTATTGAAACCGCAGAAATTACAGGACTTGCAAAATACCATATTAGACAACTAACTTTGCAAGGAAAAATCAAGCATATTAGAGCTGGCAAAAAAATTCTCATCAATATTGAAAAGTTAATAGAATATTTGAACTCTGGAGAAAATGTACCCGTTGCTCATACAGAGAAACAATACAGAGTCAGAACTGCAAGGGGCTAGCATGTTTAAAGAAATAGAAGAATTTTTAGTACAGGTTGACCACATACCATATAAACAAAAGCCAGACAGTAAAGAAATGGCTAGCATTAAGGCTCGAACTCAAGGAAACGAGCCCAAAAGTCTAACAGCAGAGCAATTGGTTGATTTTATCGAACAAGGTTGCTCAATAAGTCCTGCGGTATTAAAAGGTGGCTTAAAGGCTGAAAACTGGATACAACAACAACTTTTTTTTATAGATATTGATAACAATAATAAAAAAGTGCCTCCAATGCTGATTTGTGAAGCAATTGAAATATGTATAAATAATGAAATTGAACCTTTGTTATATTATGAAAGTTACTCACATACTGACTCAAATCCTAAATTCAGACTTGTATTTGCTATGGATGAGCCAATTTTTGAGGAATGGAAACGAAAAATCATTATAGAAACTTTAATTTCCTTATTCCCGCAGGCTGATACTTCTTGCACAAATGCGGATAGGATATTTTTCGGTACAAATAAGGGGTGTACTTTTTATGAGTATTAGTTTTGATAAAATAACTAAATTGCACAAACCAAAAACTACACATTTAGAACAGGATTTAAGAGTTTTAGTTGATAGTTTTGATTTTTTGAATTACTTTAAAAAAAATGAAGACTTGGGCAATATTATTCAGCAAAATTCAGAGTATATCATGTATGAAAAATGTCCTATTTGTGAGCACAAAAAATGCTTTGTTTATTATTTTAAAGAAAAAACTTTTTATTGTTTTGGTGCAAATGGCAATGTTGGCGGTTCTATAATTGACTTTCTTATTCATACAAAAAAAATGAGTAAACCTCAAGCTATAGAGCACTTTAAGTATGATTTGTGCAACTTGCCAAGAAATATGGTAGTAGTACCATCTACGCCACAACTTAAAAAAGACATTACTGGATTAATACAAGGAATTTCCGCAGTAAAAAAAGCCGATGAGTACGACTGGGTGCTGGAAAACCTTTTTGCAAAATGCTATATCAGTATTTTATTTGGCGAGGGCGGTTGCGGCAAAACTTGGCTACTACTTTACTTATGTCTTTTGCTTACAAATGGGAGAGGTAATTGGTGTGGAGTTGAAATTACAAAAAGGCAAAAAGTCTTGCTATTTGAGGGTGACGCTCCAAATACTCTTATAAACAACAGGTTAGGCAAGCTGGATATGCCTCTAAATGATGAATACTTCAAGTATGTAAATAGAATTGAGGTGGATAAATGCAATATAAATTTGAGTCTGTCAACAGTGGAGGGGCGAGGCTATATTGAAGAAATAATCGCGGAAAGTAAGCCTGACTTGGTTATTATTGATACTTTAATATCATTTATTGATGATGAAAAAGATGCTGAAAAAATAAAAATCATTGTTGATGAGCTGCGAAAATTTGCTGCCAAGTATAATTGCCACGTTTTAATTTGCCATCACAGCAGAAAACGTGAAAGTGGTGAAAAGCGCAAGAAATTAGACCAATCTGACGTTATAGGAAGTTCTATTATCACAAGGTTAGCAAGTATAGTGATAGGAGTTGATAAATATGAGTGAAAATATACAAGGCATTTTTGAGATTAAAAAATCTTGGTTTAAAGTTGTAAATTCCTGTGTTTTTACAATTCATGATACCTATGAAAATAAAACGGAAGTTTGTTTCGATGAATATGACAGTGTGAAAAACAAGCAAAGTTTGGCAAAAGACAAAGTTTTGGAATATCTAAAAAGCAATGATGTTGGTGAAATTACCCGAAAAGAATTGTGCTGGCTTTTTAATGGCGAGATTCCATTGTCAGCAATAAAGCGAGCTTTGGTGGAATTAGAAAAATTGGGATATATTGAGGGAATAGGCAATACAAGAAATCGTACATTTAAACTTGTTGAAGCTGCACTCCCTTAAATTTGAACCAAAAGGGCTGAAACTCTTTTATACGAGGCATTTTATTTGATTTACCGTAATGAGCCAAATGAAAAAGAGATTTGGCTTAAAGTCAATAACCAAATAAAAGCATTGATATATAAGGATAAAATAGGTATTTGGTTCAAAAAAAGGGTTTATGATAAAACATAATAACAACGGAGGTAAAAATGCCAAAATCAGATGGATATAAAAATTTAATACCTGCAAACAAGCGAAGCAAGGATGAAGCTAGGATGCTAGGGAAAGAGGGTGGGATAAAATCAGGTGAAGCTCGTCGCTTACGGAAGACAATGCGCGAAGAGTTATTATTACTACTTGAAGACGGTAACATTCAAGAAAATCTTTGTGTTGCACTGATTGATAAAGCGCTGGAAGGTGATATAAAAGCGTTTCAAATCATACGTGATACAATTGGTGAAAAACCTATTGAAAAGATAAACATGACCTCTGCTAATGTAAATTTACAAGAATCATACGAAAAAATACAAGCAATAATGGAAGAACAAAAAAGAAAGCTTATAGAAGAAAACGGCGAAAAAGAAACAAATCGAATGCCCAAAGATTGATACTTAGACCCCTCCCCCTACCCTTTAATCCTGTAAAATAACGCGTCAAAACCCCGATAGTATCTCTAGAAAAATTTTTCAATTTTAAACTTTTTCAAAGTCGGAAATCTTCCCGCCTAAGTCGGTACTTATTACAAACCAAGTTTAGAAGAAATATTTAATATCGATTTCAAAATAGTTTGCCAAATTATAAAGCGTTTCAATGGTAACTAAATGCTTACCACGTTCAATGCAGGATATGTGTTCTCTCGACATATTAACATATTCTGCAAGTTTTTCTTGCGATAAATTTTTTTCTAAGCGCAGGTTTTTGACTTTTCTGCCTATTTCGTTTCGTAACTTGCGTATGCCCATGTATAAATTGTGTCATGTAATGTAAATATTACAGTAATAAGCATATTACAAAATATGCCTTAAATGCTTAACAACTCTTAAAACTATCTAATATATTATTGTTTTTTGATTATAATGTTTTGTAATGAGAATATTACAAAATAAATCAATAGGATAAATTTATGACAATTGAAGAAAAACATGAAAAATTGATTAAAATGCTATTGTGTATGTTATTTGGAAATTTTGGTTTACACCATTTTTATGTCTGTAACAATAGAGCGGGATTTTTACGTCTTACATCAACAATGTGCGGGTTATTTAGTTTTGGCATTACAACATTGATAGCTTCGATTTTTTCTGTAAAAGATTTTATCAATATTGCAAATGATAAAGATATTCCTGAAACAAAAAGAAATAAAGGAGATATGATGATAATTATTATTTTTAGTATCCTTGTAGGATTTAGTATAGCCATTCCGCTAATTAATTTTCAAGCAAAAAAAGAAATGAAAGAAGTTATTCAAGAAATGAACCGACAAAATGAACAAACAATAAATATGTTTAAATATAAAATTTAATAAAAGGATTGTAGAAATTGAAAAGAAAGGAAAAAATACAATTATGAAAAAGATTATTTTAACAATAGCATTAATGATGATATTTGCTAATTGCGCAAGTGCAGAGCGTTCCATAGAGGTAAACGTGCCACAAACCAGTGGCACTGAATGTAGCACCAAAGATTATAGCTATTTTACAGGATATAGAATGTTTTGGAGCTATGTTGCGCAGAAGAAGCCATCTGATTACCCAGGATATTGGGCTTTAGTTCCTGAAACATGGAAAAGTGGTTACACTGGCTCTGTGTGCAAAAACGTAGTAGAGCAAGGATACGGACAAATAAAACTTAAGGCTAAAAAGGATTAATTTTGTGCTGCATGATTACAATGTGCAATATTATAGTCCCTAAAAACTTTGGGGACTATTTTTATATATATAAGTATTCCGCTTTCCTATTCATACTTCTTGAGCATTTCAAGAAAGTCATAGCCAAACTCTGTAAATACAACGCACATATCTCCGCTATCGTAAAAGATTTCTATTAAATTCAATTGTTTTAATAAATTCAAACTGGCTTCCTCGCATATTTTGTCATCAAATAAGTAAGCTCTATTGTAGATAATTACATCATCATGGTATGAAATGTCGATATGAACTTCCGGAGAAGAAGAACTATCAATATAATATCTTCCATCGTCTTCAATAGTGTCACCAATTTTTAAATTACCAGAAATCTCGTCTGCTGTATCGGCTATAAGACATTTGTTATTGTGGTCTTTTAATTCATCTCTGATATCATTAATTAAATACTTTTCCCCTTTTTGAAAATCAAAGACAGCCTGTAATAGCCTTGCTTCTTGTCCGCCTATTCTTGATAAAATTTCTGCATACTGAATGTGTATTGGAGTATAAGCTGAAGAAGTATCCAGCAATAATTTTGCCCATAAATCGAACATTTCTTCTTCATGTTCAAGCGATAATTTGTCAAACAATGGAATGGCTGCCTTAGGTGGAATTGGCTTTGTTTCAATATCATATTTGCTTTTCAATGCTTCTGCTTTTTGTCCAATGATGAAAGCAGTTTCAGCCCTATATCTTTCGACAATAGCATTTCTAGTAGAAGGTATAAACAAGGCAACTATTTTTTCTAGTCCATTGAAGACATTGCCAAAACTTATTAGCGTATTTTGTGACAAATTTCCACTTGCTATATCATTATTGGAAAGATTATCACTTGCAAGTTTGTTATTATCTATCAAATATCCTCCTCTAGTCAACACCACAAATAAATAACTTTAATCATCGTAATGGAATATATCAATTTCGTCCTCTCTAATCTCTGAATCAAGAGTCGCAAGTACTTGCTCGTTTATAATTGAATTATTATTAACTATTGTTTGGATATTATTTTTAGCCCAATCTAAATTCCAAATAGAAGGCGATGTATTATCCATAACTAGCTTACAAATGCTTGATTTATACTCTTCAAAATAGGCGTCGTTATATATTATTCTTTGTAGCCATATTTCCATGTATTCAGTATTTGGCTTTTCTTCAAGTTTTTGCTTGATTTTTGAAATAATTTCATATCTTGTATCATATTCAGTTAAGTATGATAGAGATTTAGCAATAATAGCCGCCGCCATTGGATATACTCTTGGATTATTGTAGGCAATGGAGAACCCAATACTTATAACAGGGATGACATGTTTGTCGTTTCTTTTAAATTTAATATTTTTTGAATACTGAGTTAGTAATGTCTGCAAAGTTCCTGAATTTGGGAATTTTTTGGAAAAATCATAAATTCTAATTAACTGTTGTTGTAAATTACCTTTATTTAAGCATTTATTATTTAATTCTTGCAAATGTGAAAAACGATACAGCTTATCTTGCTTGATTGAACCTTCAATAATATCTTCTGTTTTCTGTGTCTTGGAAGCATTTAACTTAAAACCTAGTTCAATCATAACTTCTGTGAGATATTTTATAATTTGATTGCCAACTTGTGAATCTTTAACAAAGATACGATAATCATCTCTATATCTGATAATTTTATAGTCAGATATTTTTGCATTTTTTAATTTTTCAGAAAGTAATAAATCTGCATAGCCAAGTACAATTTCTGCAATAAAATCCATTAAGACAGAACCTTGAGGGATACCGTTTGTTTGATTATTTGTCATTAGTCTGATTAAAAGGTCAATATAATCACCTGCTAATTTAATTGATTTATCTTTTGCAGCCTTCTTGGCGAGTTCTTTAGTATGCAATGCCCAAGAAATAGTATGAGTATAAATTGAGCCATAGCAATCAGTTATATCCGTAGTATACAAATAAGAATATTCAAGTGCTTGTTCTATAGATAATTGTTCCACTTCACTATACCAATTTAAAATTTGGCTGGATTGCTGGTTTTTTCTATGTGTTTTTAAAACGGGTATTCCTTGACTTAATATATTCTTATTTTTTTGAAATTCTTTAAATTTGTCTTTGATTAATTTCCATACATCATCTTGAGTTATATAATTTACCAAGGAAACGTATATAACTGGATTTAACAGCTCCAATGGTCGCCAAGCATAACAACCATCTTTGTTGTTATATATTGTGTAATTCACATCATCATAGCTTGATGGAGGCACTTTGGAATTGGCATAAAAATCTGAAATTTTACTATTTTTTAACTTCTTGTCTAAGCTATCAAGTAATTGTTGGAAATGAAAGTATTTTGGTAAATTAATATTGCTATAATTTTTTTCATTTAAGAAAAATTCCTTTGCCTTTTTTGATGATAAATTTAATACATTCCTTGTAGTCAAAATGTTATTCCTAACCAGTAAAATTAACTTCTTCTAAGATAATCTTATCATAAAGATATATCAAAGTATTTACCCCTAATTTTGGATTTTAATAGTAAAAGCTTTTTTATTTTTGCTCAATAGCACCCAAACAGCACCCAAAGCAGTAAAATAAAATGCTTTTTGCAAAAATGGAATCCGCTTAAAACGCACTAAAAAAGAGGCTTTTCAGCCTCTTTTAAAAATGGTGGAGGATAGGAGAATCGAACTCCTCACCCCCTGCGTGCAAAGCAGGTGCTCTACCAAATGAGCTAATCCCCCGTAGGTTGGTGTTTTTTTATTTGCTTTTCAAGTTCTACGGATTTACTCCGCAATATTTATTGTATACGCTGAATTTTTTTTGTAAAGTACTTTCATTGATTATTTTTTACCCGAAATCCATGTATTCATTGATTT